>Ga0187776_10000055_pt1 | contig 58017 bp, 51 predicted proteins | sample 0216_BV02_MP12_2_FD_132426 | JGI IMG/M metagenome (GOLD analysis project Ga0187776, IMG submission 132426) | Tropical peat soil microbial communities from peatlands in Department of Meta, Colombia - 0216_BV02_MP12_20_MG | ecosystem: Environmental > Terrestrial > Soil > Wetlands > Peat | place...
AACCCGCTTACCGGATTTCCGGCTCCGCAACACGGTGTAGTTAAGATCGTCTCCGACAACCAGGCGAACTGTGATCCTACCAGCCCGGTTCCGACCCCGGATCTGCGGGCGTGGACGAGCAGTCTGTTCGTGTCTTCAGCGCCTGTGCAAGTGGAACCGCCCGGTACTTTCGTTGGCAGAAGTCGCGATCTGTTTGCCCAGGTGCCGCTCCAGGCGGACGAACTGGCTTTCCTCGGGCAGGCATGCTCGTTCGTGCAGTTCCTGGGCAGCGGCAAGGGTACGTGCAGCTGCAGTGTAGGGGGATAGTCCAATCCGAAACGTTCTCAAGCCACCCTTCGAGGGTGGCTTGAGTTTTTGAGGCAGACTGTAGGTGCGTAACCCGATTGCTTAGTCCGGTTCGCAATTGACAGGGCTGGGTTGCTCCGGCAGAATCTGCCATCTCTTACTAGCTCCAGCTTCTCCTTCTTCCTCTGACCCGAGATGCCTCCGGTTGCGGAGTAGGGCCTTCCGTACGCGCACTGATAGCGGGAGGAGGAGAAAGAATGGTCCCGAGAAGTGTATTTGTATGGAAAACCTGCAGTTGCCGCTGTATGAGGCGAATCAGTACAACTACAGCGGCGTTGCTAACAACTCTGGTTGCGACGGTGATGATCGCGTCGCTGCCAGCCCATGCGCAGAATGCGTGTCCAGCCGGGTTTAATGATCGGCCCGCGCTTCAGACTCACATCGACCAGAACGATATCGTCAACGGAAGATACAGCTTCCAACAAGTCTTCAATCTTGGGCGGCAGATCTTCATTACCGATTTCAACCGCTGCGATGGCGCCGGGCGGCCGGCAAATACTGCGGCGGTTGCGAATCATGGCATCGGCGGCCCGCGCACTCCGGATCCGCTCAAAGCCCCACGGCTGACCATCCTTTCGGGACCGGATGCCAACTCCTGCGCTTCCTGCCATAACGAGCCGGAAGTCGGTGGCGCTGGCAGCTTTCATGCCAATCTCTTCGATCAGGCGATTGATTGCGATCCGGTCTCAGGCGTGATGTTGACCACCAGCGTGTTCGGAAATTTGAACGCCGCCCGTCCGTGCAGGCCGACTACGCCCACATCCACCGGTGGCGGCTTTGCGCATACCTTCAACGAACGCGGCTCACTCGGCATGTTCGGCTCTGGCGCCATCGAATTGCTTGGCCGAGAAATGACCGACGACCTGCAGAATCTCAAGGCGCAGGCGCTGGCACAGGCTGCGGCTTTGCATCACGACGTTACTGTCAATCTGGTGACCAAGGGCGTGCAATTTGGTTCCTTGACCGCTCACTCCAACGGCACCGTCGATACCAGTCAGGTTCAGGGAGTCAGCCCCGACCTGGTGATCCGGCCGTTCGGCCGCAAGGGCCAGAACAAGTCCATCCGGCATTTCACGATCCAGGGATTCAATCGGCATCTGGGGATCCAGCCCGTTGAGGCCCTGGAGCAGTTGAATCCACCCGTCCCGGATCCAGACCAGGACGAAATCAGCAATGAACTCACTGTCGGCGACGTGACCGCGGTTACCGTCTTTGAGGCGGCGCTGCCGGTTCCGCGGCGCACCGTCCCGCACAGCGCGCAGGAGCTACGCGAGGTCCTTCGCGGCGAGCAGTTGTTTTCGCAGATCGGTTGCGCCTCCTGTCATGTTCCTGCGCTTCCACTGCGCAGCACCATCTACTGCGAACCCAATGCGCGCAATCAGGAGGGCGATTTTCGCGACACCAGCCAGTCCTTCTGTTTTGACCTGCGAAAGACCAGCGGCCTTGTCGGCAAGTGGGTACCCGCCTTTACCGATCTGAAACGCCACACTATCTGCGATCCCACCCACGATTTCGATCCTGTCACGAACCATTACTGTGACGACGTGCCGATCTCGCAGACGCCGGCGACCGACAAGACCAATGCCGGGCCTACCGGCGTAACCGATCGTCCACCGTATTACCAATTCATGACAGCCAAGTTGTGGGACACCGGCAACTCCGGTCCCTGGGGCCACCGCAACGATCTGGACACGATCTATGAGGCGATCAGCCGGCACGGTGGCGAGGCCACCCAGGCGGAGACGGCGTTCGAGAGTCTCTCTGATGGTGATCAGCTGGCGGTGGTCAGCTTCCTCAAGACGCTGCAGATGCCCATCATGGACAACAATCCGCAGCCTCAGGAAGAGGGATCGCCGACCGCGCCCAATCCCGGAGGTGGATTCACATTACTGGCCAGCGAGCGGCACTCGGCGCTTGGATGGGCCACAACGATAGCGGTCGTTTTCGTTTTCGGTGTCTCTGTAATCTGGCGTGGCCGCAAGACACAACGAAAACGCTAGCGGCCCGTTAATCTTAACCCTGCCCGGCCGGCCTCGGCCGGGCTTTTCTTGTTGGTCGGGGGGAGGATATCAAGGCGCGCCAAAAGCTTTCAGGGTAAGCTTTGCACGATCTCATGTTGGTTCAGGATTGCTCAGGAGCTCTAGACAGACCTAGACAGACCAGGAAAAGAAAGACCCTCTACGTGGCGGTTGCCGCCGTGGTGGTTGTCCTGCCACTGGCGCTGTTGCTGCGCACATTTTCGGCCTCACCTCTGCCGAAGCCAGCTCCCTATGCTGGCCCTCTGCCTTCAGCTACACCGCCGAAGGAGGTTGCCGTCTTCGCCTTGGTAACTGGCGTGAACCATCGCGTTGCCGCCTTTGGCTATCGCGCTGGCTCGTTGTTCGAGCGCCGCGACTTTTCCATGGCCGGAGTCTTGGTAAAGCACTCGCAGGGCGACTTGCTCATCGATACCGGGTTCGGCCGCAACATCGACCAGCAGTTCCGATCCCTGCCCCCGATCTTCCGTGCGATTACGTTTTATAGTCTGTGGCAGCCCGCCGCCGACCAGCTAAGGGCTGCCGGTTACGACCTGAAATCACTTCGCGCCATTCTTCTGACCCATTCCCATTGGGACCACGTCAGCGGCCTGCCAGATTTTCCGGGGGTGCCTGTGTGGGTCACGCCGCAGGAACACGAGTTCATCAGGAAAAGTGGGGACATGGATTTTTGCCGTCTTTTCACCGGCATACGCTATGAGGAGTACGGATTCGAAGGCGGGCCGTACCTGGGATTTCCTGCGAGCCACGACGTCTATGGCGATGGCTCGATCGTGGTTGTGCCCGCGCCAGGTCACACTCCGGGCAGTGTAATCATTTTCGTGACACTGCAGAACGGAAGGCGGTACGCATTTGTTGGCGATCTGGTATACCAGCTCGAGGGAATCACGTTGCGCGAGGAGCGGCCCTGGCTCGTCCGCAGACAAGCCGATTCGGATGCCGAAGGCAACCGCGAAAACCTGCTGCGCATGATCGCGCTCAAAGAACGCCTGCCCGACCTGATCATCGTACCGGCACACGACATGCGTGGATTCGCGGAACTGTTAAATCTGTCTCCGGCAAGCAGCGGGAGTGCTCGTTAGTAGGTCAGGACGCAGATTTAGAAGAGTGAATTAAGTTCCTGTCAGAAAATCGACTAAGACGCTTGGCGAATATCTTGCCACGCGCCGATCGGCGCTCGCCCCACCGGCTTTAGCACCTCGAACTTTTGATCGGCAGTGACCGCGTCACTGCTCGATACAGAATCCACTGTGATGTGAAAGGATTTGACCTCTCCACCCAACTCGGTCAGGCGGCTGATCAATTTGGTGCAGTCATTCAATCCGCTTGCCGGAATTCCACGCACATCGGCGGTAAAGCTTACTTTGAACTTGGCTGCTTTGGTGGGCGCCTCGGTGAGGGTGAGCTGCCACATTCGTGAGACCGCGATCACCGAGCGGCTGGCGCAAACACCGCAGGCATCATGCGGACTGTTGGTGATCAAATCGCAGTTCACGCAATAGACAGCGTTGACCAGAGGAATTGCGCTCAGAAGCCTGCTAGCCCGAAGCTGTTCGTCAAGCGAGCGCAATCTAGGAGTATTGGGCGCTGGTTTTACCAGCAGCCATCCAAACAACAGAATCGCGCCGACTAGCAAGCCCCAAGGGGCCATGCCAACACAAATCACCACAACCAGGACAAAACCCAGGAGACGCAGCATAATCCACCAATTTCGTGCAGACCAATTGTGGCTGCATAGCCCTACTTTAGCAGCAGGTCGCTTGCCGTCCAATCGCTGAGGTGAAGATTTATGAAAAACTACCCGAAAATTTTCGCTGAACTCAGTCGATGTTAGTAATCGACTTTAGTAATAGGTGAGTTTGCGACGATGCATCGTGCCGGGTCCCCAGGCTGCGTCTGGACGAGAGCGGGAGACAATGGTCTGCTCGGTCCAATTGCCATGGTCGTCGTACTGATAGGTGTACTGTGTTTCGTGGGTGTCAGGTGGCTCGGCGGGTTGAGGGTGCCCGGCCGGAATCATGGCTCCGGCTTCAGTGAGATTGTATTCGATCCCAAATTCTGGGTTCCTGACCGTGGTGGTACGCTCCGAGGCCTTGTCACCGTGATCGTTATAGGTTGTGACGGTTACTTCCTCGCCGAACGCCCCGCCAGTTCTGCGCCGTTCCGTCACGCGGCCATTGGAATCGTAAGAATAAGAGATAGCACTGTTTAGCATGCCGCCAGCTATAAACGCGCCGACCGACTTGGCCTGTTCTGGATTGAGTTTTGACCGCATCTCTTCAGGAATCATCGACTCAGGGGCATCCGCGACCTGTTCCTCCGAGAGGATTTGACCTTTTGCATCGAACTTCCGCACAATGTGGCCCACGAGGTTTCCGTTTGCATCGCGCGACTGCGCACCGGTGGCTACCCCCTCCTCGTTGTACGACGTGGTGAGAGTGCCACCAGGAGACGGAGCGAAGCCCATGTCGGTGCCTTCCCACTGTGGCGCGTAAGCAGTGCCCGGAGCTAGAGGCCTCGAATCATAGCTTTCAACGGCAGACTTGCGGCCCTTGTCGTCGTACTGGTAGCGAATCTGGGTGTTGTCACCCGATTTCACTCCAACCAGCCTTCGTTCTTTGTCGTACGAGTACGTCATATCAGAACTGGGGGCGGCGCCCGCCTTGCCGGAAACAGTTTTGAGGAGACATCCATCTGAGTCGTAGGTACGGCTTGTTACCCATTCCGAGCCATCCGGGTTGCCGTAACGCACTTCGAGAGTCCTGCCGTCGGGGGCGTACTCCGTCGTAGTGGTTGTGACGAACTGCTGACCACCAGCACCCGAGAAAGTGTTCTCAACCAGCACTTTCTTAAGTGGCCCTCGGAGCCCGGCTTTATCGCGATCCGACACGGGAGCACCTATTTGGGATGATTGTTGTGGGAAAGCAAAGCACGCAGGCGAAAGCTGCAGCAACAGGATGATGGCGCAAGCGAGCCGGACGTGCATTTTTCTGAAACTCGCGGGAATCAGGCTAAATTGTACCCTCCCATCTGCGGGGTGATAGCTCGCCTATTCAGTGATTACTCCCCCGCGCGAAACACTTGGGCGTTCCGACCTCGATGTAGTGCCTGTGAGACGCACTCTTGACCTCTGCTTGCTGCACTGAACCTTCTTTGAATGGTTCAATTGGGCAGATGAGAAAATCGGCGAAAAGACAGACCATTGAAGCAGGGCTGGCGTACTTTGGTTTGTCGGTGTCTTTCACTCCATTACCAAGCCATTCCTCGACCCGTGGCCGGGACGAGTCATCGGGCGCGTACTCGTGGTGCGTTCCCGATACGCCAAATGCGAAGTTGACCGTCGCCGCCGTACAGATGCGCGCGACCGTGAATAACGATGCAGGATCCCGATGCATCAATCGGAAGAAGAGCAATAACACTGAGACAGAGGAGCACGACTATTCGCATATTGGGCTAGCGAACCTCCAAGCCGTTTAAAGATGGATGTGTAGCAGCAACTCTACCCTGAAACGGCAGGACTCACCATCAACAGTCGAAACCCCTTGACATCTGCAATGGTGTTATAGTTAAGTATAACAGTATAGTACGCGAGCGCTTCACGCCCAAGAACCGATCAAAAATGAGGAGAGGAAACATGAAATCGCCTGCTGTTGTGCTTAGTTTCGTGCTGTCTGTTGTTCTGGTCTCGTTCTCAACCGCGGCTTTCGCTCAAGCAGAAATGCACAAGTCTCCCGAGAAGCCCGCGCCAACCGAGGCCCAAAAGTCTTTCGACGCCATCAAAACCCTGACAGGCGTCTGGCAAGGCGCGGTGACCACCGATCCACCCATCGAAGCCATGGGGAACGGAGCTCATACAGAGGTCTCGATGCGCCTGACTTCCCGGGGAAACGCGCTGGTGCATGAAATGTTTGAGGCGGGAAAGCCGGACGATCCGACGCGTTATGACCATCCGGTCACCATGTTTTATCTCGACGGTGACCGCCTGTTCCTTACGCACTATTGCGATGCCGGCAACCGGCCGCGCATGGTTGCCCGCACCTCGCCGGACGGGAAGAAAGTGGAATTCGATTTTGTCGACCTTTCAGGCGGCAATCAGTTCGGCCACATGTACCATGCGGTGTTCACCATCATCGATTCGAACCACCATATCGAGGACTGGACCTATATGATGCCCGGGGACAAGCCGATGCATGCGCGCATGGATCTGAAGAGAGAGAGTGCGCGGGCAAGTATCCTTGGTCAGTGAGGTGGGCTGGGAATCCTGATGGACAGCGAGTGGAACGACGCTCAGCCGATCTACCGTCAGCTGCGCGACCGGGTTGTCGCCATGATACTGGAGGGAGTGCTCAAGGAAGGCGATCCGCTGCCATCGGTGCGCACGGTGGCGGCGGATTATCGCGTCAATCCGCTCACAGTATTGAAGGGCTATCAGGAACTGGTGGACGAGGAGCTTGTCGAGAAGAGGCGCGGTCTCGGCATGTTCGTCAAGACCGGCGCGCGCAGTCTGTTGCTGCAGGGTGAACGGAAGAAGTTCCTTGCCGAAGAGTGGCCGAGAATCCAGGCAACCATTCAGCGGTTAGGCTTGAAAGCGGAAGAACTGCTGGAGGACGGCGCGAACCGGAGATCAAGGTCGAAAACCAACGAGAAGGAGCGCTGAAGCGATGGTGTGCATAGAAGCGCACGGTCTCCGCAAGACCTACGGCCAAACCGTTGCGCTCGATGGCATCGATTTGCGTGTAGAAGAGGGCCGCATCCTCGGCCTGATCGGCCCCAATGGCGCAGGCAAGACAACGGCGCTGAACGCCATCCTTGGACTCACGCCGTATCAGGGAGAACTGACGGTGCTGGGACGCGACCCTTGGATCAGGCGGAACCTGCTGATGCGGGACGTCTGCTTCATGACTGATGTGGCCGTACTGCCGCGGTGGATCAGGGTTTCGCAGCTGCTCGATTATGTTGCCGGCGTACATCCGCGATTCGACCGCGCTAAGGCGGAAGGCTTTCTGGCTCGAACTGCGATCAAGCGCACCGGCAAGGTGAGGGAACTGTCGAAAGGCATGGTGACCCAACTCCACCTCGCCATCGTGATGGCCATTGATGCGCGCCTGCTGATACTCGATGAGCCGACATTGGGTCTGGACATCCTGTACCGCAAGCAGTTCTACGATTCGCTGCTCAACGACTACTACGATCGCAACCGTACCATCCTGGTGACGACGCATCAGGTGGAGGAGATTCAGCACGTCCTCACGGATGTCATGTTCATCGACCGCGGCCGCATCGTGTTCAATTCCAGCATGGAGGAGTTGGAGTCACGCTATGCAGAAGTGACGGTGAATCCCGAGCAGGTGGCCGGGGCACGAGCGCTCAAGCCGATGCACGAACGGCAACTGTTCGGCCGCAGCATCCTGCTGTTCGCTGGGGTGGATCGCCAGCGATTGTCGGAGCTGGGAGAGGTGCGGGCGCCAACTCTCGCTGACCTGTTCGTTGCGGTGATGGCCACGCAGGGTGTCGGGCAAGGAGCGGCGCGATGAGCACGCAATCGAATGCCGTGCCCGACGCTCGAGTAGACTCGCAGGTAATCGCGCCCGCGGTTGTGGCTGACACCCGGCCGATGTTCTGGTCGATCCAGCGCGAGTTCTGGGAGAACCGTTTTATCTACGCCGCTCCGCTGGCCGCCTCCGGCATCGTGCTGTTTGGCTTCTTCATCAGCACGGTCCGTCGTTCAGTGATAGGGCTGGATCCCTCAAAGCAGTTTGAAGTCCTTTCCTGGCCTTACGTCTTCGCTCCCAGTCTTATCATGGGGGCGAGTTTCTTGGCCGGGCTGTTTTATTGTCTCGACGCTCTGCACGGCGAGCGTCGCGACCGCAGCATCCTGTTCTGGAAATCATTGCCGGTTTCCGATCTCACCACCGTGCTGGCGAAGGCGGGCATTGCGATTGTGATTCTGCCATTGCTGAACTTCGCGATCACCTTTGTCACGCAAGCGATCATGCTGCTGGTGAGCTCGATGGTGCTGCTGGCCAACGGGCTGAGCATCGCGCCACTGTGGACCCATTTGTCGATGTACCAGATGTCGCTGATGCTGCTCTACCATCTTGTCAGCGTGCACATCCTGTGGTATGCGCCAATCTATGCCTGGCTGCTGCTCGTCTCCGGTTGGGCACGACGCGCGACACTTGTGTGGGCGGCATTGCCACCCTTTGCCATCGCCGTAATTGAAAAAATCGCATTCAATACTTCGCACTTCGCCCGCATGCTGTCTTACCGCCTGATTGGGCCTGAGCGATTCGAGATGTCCAGACATGGCGGCGAGCCGATGTATCCGATGACGACGATGGATCCGGGCAAATTCCTGAGCAGCCCGGGTCTGTGGCTTGGTCTCGCAGCAGCAGCAGTATTTCTTGCGCTGGCAGTGCGGGTGCGCCGCTATCGCGAACCGATCTGAGGAGGGAAATGACAGATCGCACGATTGGGACATCGCCGCAGACTTACGCAAGAGTAGGCGGCGTGCTGTATCTGATCATCATCGCCATTGGACTCTTCGGCGAGGCAGGTGTGCGCGGGAGAGTCATCGTCTCGGGTGATGCAGCCTCGACAGCCGCCAAGCTAAGGACGATGGAGTCGCTGTGGCGCTTCCATATCGCCGCCGAACTGGTCTTGCTGATTTGCGCTGTCATCGTGACATGGATCTTGTTTTTCCTGCTCAAGCCGGTCAGCAAAGAACTGGTTTTACTGTCGGTCCTCTTCAATCTCGTATCGATCGGCATCGAAGCAGTGAGCACGATGTATCTCATCGTGGCACTGTTTCCACTGGGGAAAGCCGGTTATCTCAAAGCATTTACGCCGGAGCAGCTCTATGCCCTGGCATACCTCGCGGTTAAACCGCACGGCTATGGATTTGGCGTGAGTCTGATCTTCTTCGGCTGCTTCTGCGTGGTGATCGGCTACCTGATTTTCAGGTCGGGATATTTTCCCAAGGCGATCGGTATTCTGATGCAGATCGCAGGCGTCTGCTATCTGATTAATAGTTTCACGCTGATCGCCGCTCCCGCGCTTGCAGATCGGCTATTTCCCGCCATCCTCATTCCCTCGTTTGTAGGCGAGTTGTCCTTCGCGCTGTATCTGACGGTGCAGGGCGTAAATGTCGCGAAGTGGCGGGAGAGAGCTGGCGCTCTGGCGAGCTAGCCGAGCATGAGCCGCAGTCGGACCACCCGCGGGACCTCAGCATCAGCCGCAATGCCCATCTTTTCAGGGAGCTGGCTGCCCTACAATATCCGCACCCCCTCATACGTCTACAGCAGTAGATGAAGGCAGCGAGCCTGGACCGGATGGCGCTCGAACAGGACCGGCTGATCTCGGAAGTGGTCAAGCGGGAGCAGTCCCGGCTGCGCAACTTCATTCGCCGGCGCGTGCCCGATCCGGGCGACGCTGAGGACATTCTGCAGGACGTTTTCTACACGCTGGTGGAAGCCAACCGCCTGCTGATGCCGATCGAGCACATCACCGGCTGGCTATTTCGCGTGGCGCGCAATCGCATCATCGATCTCTTCCGCAAGAAGAAACCGGAGAGCTTCAGCGAGGCCGCGGTCGCGAACGAGAATGGCGAACGGTTGCACCTGGAAGACCTGCTGCCTTCGCCCGATGCCGGACCGGATGCGGTTTACGCGCGCAACATGCTGCTCAATGAAATCGAATTGGCGCTTGACGAGCTGCCGGAGGAACAGCGCGAGGCTTTTGTGGCACACGAACTCGAAGGGCAGAGCTTCAAGGAGATAGCGGCGGAGACCGGCGTGAGCGTAAATACGCTGCTTTCGCGCAAGCGCTATGCGGTGTTGTATCTGCGGCAGCGCCTGCGAAAGATCTACGACGAATTTCGAAAGGATGAGGTACGGAAATGAGACGGAGATGGAGATGGTTTTTCATAGGTCCGGCGGCGATCGTGGCAATCGTGCTCTTCGCATTCCTCGGCGGCGAGATTGTCAAGCTGCTGTGGAACTGGCTGCTGATCCCGCTGTTTGGCTGGCCCCAGATCACCTTCTGGCAAGGGCTGGCACTATTGGCGCTATGCCGCATTCTCTTCGGTGGACTCGGGATGCGCGGCTCCCCGCGATCCCGTTTCCGGCGCCGCATGGCCGAGCGCTGGGAGAACATGACTCCCGAGGAGCGCGAACGGTTCCGGCAAGGTATGAGGGGAAGCTGCGGTTTCGGCCCAGCACCAAGCGAAAGCCAGGGACAATAGGCAGGAGGCTAGCGCTCGGGGGCATCGATGCACGTGAGTGGTTTTCAAGGCGGATTAGCCCTTGGCTGGGTCGAGTAAATTCAGGCACAATAGGCAGGGATCAGGCATAGTATGTGTACGAATCGATCCCTGGTCGCAAAGGCGAATCTCCGGAGAACCTTAGTAACCCTAACTCGCTGAGCTATTTAAACTTTCCCTTGGATAAAGATGCAACTTTGTTATACTGGCACGCATCTATTCCGATAGTCGTAGGCCTGCATCCCCGGGATGCTCTTTCTGGGTACCTCACAAAAACAGGAGATGGCAGGACCTTAAAACGGTCGGGTTTGCCCACCGCCTCGATGTGCGGCAATTTCTGGGACAAGGAGTTCTCAAGATAGAAGATGCGCTCGGACCTCGTTTTCGAAGCTTTACAGACACTTAGAAATCGTTATATGCTCTGCCAGCTTGCCTCCAAAGCAACCCGTAAGTTCCATCGTCCCAATACGCGCATCCAGGAGACGATGAACGAGGTCCTCGGCAAGATTGCCGATTCGGACCGCACCCAGGTCATGTCAGAACCGGAAAAGGTTGTCGAGGCGCAGCAGCGGGCTGCATAATAGAGCTTCCGGGTGCGCCCCTTCCCGCAAGGCGCGCCCCAAAGTTCAAAGTAATCTTAGGTTATCTTCAGACCCCCCTTTACACATACCCCCGTAGGTGAACATGACAATCGCTGAACTGAAAGAAAAGAACATCACCGAGCTAACCCGCATAGCTCGCTCCCTGGACCTCCCCGGTGCCAGCGGTCTGCGCAAGCAGGATCTCATCTTCAAAATCCTGCAGGCCCAGAGCGAAAAAGAAGGACACATTTTTGCGGAAGGCGTTCTGGAAATCCTGCCCGATGGCTACGGGTTCCTGCGCTCGCCTGATTACAACTATCTGCCCGGACCCGACGACATTTACGTCTCGCCTTCGCAGATTCGGAAATTCGACCTAAAAACGGGCGACACCATCAGCGGGCAGGTGCGCCCGCCTCATGAAGGCGAAAAGTATTTCGCGCTGGTCAAGATTGAAGCCGTCAACTTCGAATCTCCGGAAGAAGCGCGCAACAAGATTCTGTTTGACAACCTGACGCCGCTATATCCGCAGGAGCGCATCAAGCTGGAGACGGCGCGTGAAAACGTGAGCGCCCGCGTGATGGATCTGCTTACCCCGGTCGGCAAGGGACAGCGCGGCCTGATCGTCGCGCCGCCGCGTACCGGCAAGACCATGCTGCTGCAGAACCTGGCTAACTCCATCACCACCAATCACCCTGAAGTGGTGCTGATCGTGCTGCTCATCGACGAGCGCCCGGAAGAAGTCACCGACATGCAGCGCTCGGTCAAAGGCGAAGTTATCTCCTCCACGTTCGACGAGCCCGCTGCCCGTCACGTGCAGGTGGCGGAAATGGTGATCGAAAAGGCCAAGCGCCTGGTCGAGCACAAGCGCGATGTTGTCATTCTGCTCGATTCCATCACCCGCCTGGCTCGCGCCTACAACACTATTGTTCCGCCCTCAGGGAAGGTACTTTCGGGCGGCGTAGATTCGAATGCGTTACAGCGGCCGAAGCGCTTCTTCGGCGCCGCACGAAACATCGAGGAAGGCGGCTCGCTGACCATCTGCGCTACCGCTCTGATCGATACCGGATCGCGCATGGACGACGTGATCTTTGAAGAATTCAAGGGCACCGGCAACATGGAAATCATTCTCGACCGCAAGCTGGTCGATAAGCGCGTGTTCCCTGCGATCGATATTCAGCGCTCCGGCACGCGCAAGGAAGAGTTGCTCATCCCCAAGGAAGACCTGGCGCGCATCTGGGTGCTGCGCAAAGTGCTGAATCCGCTCTCGCCGGTAGAAGCCATGGAGTTGCTCATCGACAAGCTGGGTAAGACCAAGTCGAACGGCGAATTCCTGGCAAACATGAGCTCGCTGTAGGCAGTACGAATTCCGATCGAAGGTGATAAAGCCCAGGCCGACATGCCTGGGCTTATTTTTTGGAAGCGGCTCTGGGAGCGCTGCTGGCCCCCTTTCGTACCCTTCCATTGCTACCTAAGCGAGGACAATTGGATAGCCACAATCCGATTGGATAGTGGGAATCTCTGTCAGGCGATGCCGTAACTACCTAGAACCTCGTTGTGTTCCGCAGCAAAAACACCAGGAACTCGGCCAAGCAGCGTCATTTTGAGAGATTTTTCGAATTTCGGAACAGAACGAGTTTTCTTTCGCCAGCTTCCAATCGAGGTGGACAATAACGTGCTCGTATGGTTGTTGTGACACCACCTCTTGGTGTGCGTCTCTCTCCCCAGCGCAATCACGCGCGAAAAACTTAAAATCGGTTGAAAGTCTGAAAGGAGTCACCATGCCACGAAAGGTACAACGTTACGGCTGGATTCCAGATCTGCCGGATCCGCGGGATCTCTTGTATGCAGCTCCGCCTGCAGTTCTGGCTACGTTGCCGCAAAGCATCGATCTACGAAACCAATGCCCTGGCGTCTACGACCAAGGCGAGCTCGGAAGCTGCACTGCCAATGCCATTGCAGGCGCTTTCGAATTCGATCAGAGAAAACTAAAGCTGAAGGAGTTTGTTCCTTCGCGCCTGTTCATCTATTACAACGAGCGCAAGATCGAGGGCACTGTGAATCAGGACAGCGGCGCTCGCATTCGAGATGGGATCAAGACCACGGTGAAAATCGGGGTTTGTCCGGAGACTGACTGGCCGTACAACATCCAGCAGTTTGTGGGGCCTCCCCCAGCGCAAACCCTGGTCGATGCTGCGAAAAATCGGGCCATTTCGTACCATCGGGTGACCCAGAGTCTGAACCAGATGAAGGGCTGCCTGGCCGAAGGCTATCCATTTGTGTTTGGCTTTACCGTGTACGACAGCTTTGAATCTCCACAGGTGGCAAAGACAGGTCAGGTGCCAATGCCGGCTCCTGGGGAGAATCAAATCGGCGGCCACGCAGTTGTTGCCGTCGGATATGACGACAGTCAGCAGCGCTTCATCGTCCGCAATTCGTGGGGAGACGCATGGGGAATGAAGGGCTACTGCACGATGCCTTATGCGTATCTTGCAGACTCGAGCTATGCGAACGATTTCTGGACGATAAGGGGCGTGACTGGAGAGGCGGCCCAGGCGAAAGCCGCTGCATGATCAAGGCCGAACGGACAGAGTGATTGTGAATAGGGTGCCGGAACCCGCCGGTTCCCATGGACGACTCTGCCGAAGCCGGAGACGCACTTCACCGGGCTGGCGGGCAGTCAGGAGCCACACATGCAACGCCTGGCCGCCAGTCCGGCCGTGTGGAAGGGTGGTACCGCGATCCTCGATTTGTACAACCGGAGCGCCCGCATCCTCCGCAGTCCAGCGATATCCCGAGGTGCGAGCCTCCGGTAATTGCAGTTCGACCGAAGCGTTAAGGTCCAGCGCGATCGTTGTGCCGTTCGCAGTTTCGGTTACTGTCTTCAAGCTATTTCCTGCACATTGGCGCTCCTACTTTGACCTCTTCAACAGCACGTTTCGATCTGCGCTGTTCCGCGTGCAGACCGTGTGTTGCGTGGAAGTGGCGTATTCGCAAGCGAAACAGGCACAGCCATTCTGCGTTCCAAGGTATTTCACAGGATCTTTGCAGGTGGCAATCGAATCCGAGCAGGAGTCGGGCGGCGGCACGAACGCCATGGATTCCACGCTGCCGGCGCCGGACAGCACATCGCCCGATATGTTCGGGTGTGTTACCTCAAGAGCGGCCATCTCGCCTGGCGGGACTTCTATCTTCGCTGGGGCTGAACACTGGGGGTGCACTGGTGTTATCAGCGCGCACAGAAGAGCAATGATAGGTACAGCACATGTTCTTCGGTTCATTGAACGCTCCTCCCCGCCACTCTTTGTTTTTTTTGCTTGGATACGTTAGCCGCTGTTCGTTCCTCCTCCTCCTTCTGAAGCATCCAAAGATCCAGCTCGCTCTTCATCCTGGTCTCAAGTTGGGCGATTGTTTGAGAAAGTTGTTCCGCGTCTCCATTCGCTCCCACCTGCCAAGCGCTCTCGGCCAGCGTTTTAACCTTGTCACTCATGTGGAGCTTGTTAACGTCGAGCAACTGATTCAACTGTGTGATCCCGTCCGCGTTGACTCTGTTCCACTCTGCTTGCTGAGCGTCGCCTCTGACCTGAAGTTTTTCATCAATCTCGACCAGCTTCGTATAGACCTTTTCATAAGCATCAAATCGTCGCTTGTAGAGTTCCTCCGATAGCTGGAGCTGTTGCGAGAACAACTGGTTTTGTTTCTCCAGTTGCTGGTTGGCAACAGCCTGCATAGCGGATGTGCGAAACGACAGCCAGGTCGTCAGAAGGATGGGGACCAGCAACACAATAAGTTGCCAACTCCTCGAGGCTATCGAGCCGCCGCCACTGTCCTGGTTTGTGCCCATTGGAAATTCCTCCTTTGCAGCACAAGGGTTGTGCTGCCAGTAGGGGAGGGTTCGGGGTTAGGCCTGGAAACCTCGGGTGGGGCGGTGCCAGATGTGCTGCGCTTCGGGGAGACTCCCGAGGCAACGGGTGGATTATGTCACCAAGGGATCGAAAGTCAAGGTGTTTAACTTAGCGCTGTTACCGGGCTCGCATGAACGCTAACCCCGCTAGCGCATCGACTGCTCCACCTCTGACAGCCAGTCCGGCCGCTTGAGCACTTCGCGAGGCTTCGGGCCATCCGCGGCTCCCACGATCCCATCGCGCTCCATCAGATCAATCAGGTGCGCCGCCCGACCATAGCCGATGCGGAGCCGCCGCTGTAGCAGGGAAGTGGACGCTTTGCCAAACTCCAGCACCAGCCGGACGGCATCCTGATAGAGCTCATCGTTCTCCTCGTCACCCGCTTCGCCGGCTTCGGCTTCAGTCTTCCCGGCTTCTTCCTTGGGAGCCTCAAGGAAGGCCTGCTGATACTGCGCGGTGCCCTGCGAGCGCCAGAACTCCACCACCGAGGCGATTTCTTTTTCAGTAACAAACGGCGCATGCAGGCGATGCACGCGCGCTGATCCGGAGGGCAGATAGAGCATGTCGCCTCTCCCCAGCAGGGCTTCGGCGCCGTTGGCATCGAGAATCGTCCGCGAATCGACCTTCGTCGCCACACGGAAAGAAATGCGAGCCGGAAAATTGGCCTTGATCAGACCCGTGATCACATCCACCGACGGCCTCTGGGTCGCCAGTACCAGGTGTATTCCCACTGCACGCGCCATCTGCGCCAGGCGGGTAATCGACTCTTCGACGTTGGACTGATCGAGCATCATCAGATCGGCGAGTTCGTCGATGATGATCACAATGTAGGGGATGGGCCCCTCCTGTTCCGTTGGCTCCTCGAACAGGCTGGGAGTGCTGCCATCAAACAGGCGATTGTATTGCTCGATATTGCGCACACCTTTTTCCGCCAGCAGCTTCAGGCGGCGCTCCATCTCGCGCACGGCATTGCGCAGCGCATTGGCCGCCAGCTTGGGCTCGGTGATGATCGGCGTATACAGGTGAGGAACGCCGTCGTAGACACCCAACTCCAGCCGCTTGGGATCCACCAGAATTAAACGCACTTGATCCGGCGTGGCCTTGTACAACAGGGACATGATCATGGCGTTGATGGCCACGCTCTTCCCCGAACCAGTTGAGCCAGCGATCAGCAAATGCGGCATTGCGGCCAGGTCGGCAACATGAATCCGGCCGTTGATGTCTTTACCCAGCGCCAGTGTGAGCTTGCCTTTGCTGGCGACGAAATCCTGCCATTCCACCATCTCGCGCAGCCAGATTGTCTCCCGTTCGCGATTAGGCACCTGTATGCCTACCGTCGATTTGCCCGCCATGCGCTCGATCAGGATGCTCTCCGCGCGCAGGGCCAGGCAGAGGTCGTCGCAGAGGCTGGTAATTCGGCTGTACTTGATGCCTGCCTCCGGCTTGAACTCGAACGTCGTCACGACTGGCCCAGGGTTGATTTGCGTTACCTGGCCGTGGACCTCGAACTCCGCGCACTTTTCCGTCAGCACTCGCGCCAGAGACTTCAGCTCCTCCTCGTCGATGGCGAACTGATCTTCGGGACGATGGAGCAGCGAGCTTGAAGGCAGCTTGTATCCACCAGCCAGTTTCGGCATGGTGGTCTTTGGCTTCGAGGCGCTGTCGGCGCGCTCGCTTACTGGCGGCTCGACATCCTCGGGCTCTTCCGGCAATCCGATTCCTGGAGCCAGCTCCGGAATTTCTCTCTCGGCTTCCATCCGCTGAATGCCTGTGCGAACCGGCGCTAGGCTCGGAGCGGCTGGAACATCCCTATCCGCAGCCATGGGACGCCGCAGCAGTTGTGCCGTGATTGTGGGCCGGGTTGCAGCTCGTTTCTTCTCCAGTTCCTTTTGCGCTTGCTTGCGTGCACGCTCCATGCGCCAGTCATTGACCCGGTCCCAGGCTGCGTAGGCGAAGGCAAAGCGAGTCTCGCTCCACAGTTGCAGCGCGCCAAATGAAAATGCTGTACACAGATAGAGCGCCACCGACATCGCGGTAACCGCGACGATGTAGGCGCCGATCAGGTTGAAGTAGTGGACCAGTGCATCCGCGGTGATGCGGCCCAGCAAGCCTTCCGCGGGGATCGCATGCAGCCAGCGCCAGTGCCATGGAAGCAGCGCCAGTAATGCGCCGAGAAACGGCAGAAGCAGAAGGGATCCAAGGGTCTTCGCGATGGGTGATTCGACTGCGCGCGAGCGAAACCACCGCATACCTAACGCGGCCAGATACGCGGGGAGCAGAAAAGCTGCAATTCCCGCCATCTGCAATGCGAGATCGCTGCCGTAAGAACCAAATCGCCCGACCCAGTTGCGCGTGGTCCCGGAGAGAGTGTTGGCCGCGGTATTCAGCGATGGATCCAGCGGCGAGTAGGAAGCCAGGGCGAGGAAAAAGAGGAGAGCGGAGACCAACAAAAGAAAACCAATCAGCTCATTGAGCCGTCGGTTCTTCGTCGGGGTAAAGATGTGCGGGAGAGATTTCATTGGGCGTAATCGTACTTCAGGAGAACCAGTTCAGGTCTCGCAAAGGCCGTACGAAATACGCCAGAGCAGGACGATTATGCCAGAAAAGGGGAGCGCGGCAATCGAAATGTGATCCGGGTATCCCCTTGGTCAGATTCTACTTATGGGGCGACGTATTGTGGGCGGGTAGACGCCTATTTACGCCAATTACAAGTCGAGTCGCCGTATAATCCGGAACTTGATGGGCCAACATCAGCAACATGAGACCAGCACCTACTCTCGATTTTGGCATTGTCCCGCACGCATACTCGCCACGCATCGTCTCAGCGGCTCCCATTGCGGGGCCGAGTGACCTCCGCATGCTAAACTGAAATTTCACATATGGCAGAAATCCGGCGTAGAAACTCGGTAGCCGTGCATGTCGGTGATGTGAAGGTTGGTGGGGATGCACCGATTGTGGTGCAGTCCATGACCAACACCGACACCGCTGATGTGCTGGCGACGGTGCAGCAGTGCGAGGCGCTGGCCCGCGCTGGTTCGGAGCTGGTCCGGGTTACCGTCAATAACGATGATGCCGCGAAGGCAGTGCCGCAGATCGTGAGCCTGCTGGAACGCCGAGGCGTAACCGTTCCAATCATTGGCGATTTCCACTACAACGGCCACCAACTGCTGAAGAAATATCCCGAGTGCGCCCGGGCGCTCGCGAAATATCGCATCAATCCCGGCAACGTCAGCGTGGGCCGGAAAGATGATGACAACTTCCGCACTATGATCGAGGTCGCAGTCGAGAATCAAAAGCCCGTGCGCATCGGCGTGAACTGGGGTTCTCTCGATCAGCAGCTTCTAACTCGCATGATGGACGAAAACTCGCGTCAGGCCGAGCCAAAGGATGCACGTGAAGTAACCATGGAAGCCATGGTGGTGAGCGCGCTGAATTCCGCGGCCCTGGCGGTCAAATACGGTCTGCGCAAGGACCAGATCATCCTCAGCGCCAAGGTTAGCGGCGTGCAGGACCTGGTGGACGTGTACCGGACGCTGGCAGCGCGCTGCGATTATCCGCTGCATCTTGGCCTGACAGAAGCCGGCATGGGGACGAAGGGTGTTGTCGCTTCTACCGCCGCAATGGCGGTGCTGCTGCAGGAGGGGATTGGGGACACGATTCGCGTGTCTCTGACGCCGGCTCCCAATGGCGATCGCACGGAAGAGGTGATGGTTGCGGAGCAGATTCTGCAGTCGATTGGGATTCGCAGCTTCACACCGCAGGTGACGGCCTGTCCGGGTTGTGGGAGGACGACCAGCACATTCTTTCAGGAGATGGCGGAGCAGATTCAAAGTTATCTCCGCGATCAGATGCCGGTCTGGAAAGAGCGCTACGCCGGCGTAGAAGAAATGAAGGTAGCGGTGATGGGCTGTGTGGTGAATGGTCCCGGCGAATCGAAGCATGCCAACCTGGGAATATCTTTGCCCGGAACGTTTGAAGAACCTAAAGCGCCGGTGTTCGTCGATGGACGCCTGGTGACCACTTTGCGCGGAGATGGGATCGTCCAGGAGTTCATCAGGATCCTCGACGATTATGTGGATTCACATTACGCCGCGAAATCGAAGGAAATTGTGCTCGGGTAAGTTGAAGGTCAACAATCAGCATTCAGCCGTCAGTGAACTGTAGCTCTTCGAATGTTCCCGCGCGCTCCCGCGGTACAAGGTGAAACCGTGGGAATGACGGCGCGCTCGCGACCTACGGGTTTGCGGAAAAGTCCCAATCGTGATCGGGAACATCGACTAAAGCCGAGCCCCTCCAGACCCAACATGACGACCACCGAAGATCACTTGGACTCAATTCTCGCGCTGCACTCAGAACTTTGCCAGGGTTAGCAGAGCGGCGGAAGCAGCCAGCCAGGCCGCAAAAGCCACTGCAACCATGGTCAGCCGAACCGTCATGTTATCGATAAGCCAGTTGTATTTCGCGTCCATAATCAGCCTCCCTTGTATTTAGACGGACCGGCCGATAAACCGTTAACCGGTGCCATCCCCTTATATAAAGCAGTACGCGAGGGCGGGACGAAAAGTTCCCGGTTTCGAATTTAATGGGCCCTGTCGAAAAGCGTGAGAGGGATGGGAGATTCGGTCACTTCTGTGATGTCTTGCAGCCGCGGGTAGTGATCGACGAGGATTCTTGGCGCTTTGACTTTTTGCCCGGTGATCATGTGCTTCAGTTCCAGAGCGTTGGCGGGCGCTTTGCCCTGGAAGTGGTTGTTAGCGACGACAAAAGTAGTCTCGGCTTTCCTGGCCACATTCTCTATTCTCCCTTTCCAACTCGCGAGCTCCTGCGTGGAGTACAAATAGTCGTAGCGGTCGCTGGGTTTCTCCGGATCGAACCACTGGTCGTAGCGGCGTCCATGCAGGCGAATGTAGCCGATGCGCGAGGTTACATGGTCGGCGGGACGAACGGCGCGTCCGAGGAGCGGTTGATCGATGTTGCACAACGCCACTCCCACCTGGGTCAGATATTTGAGCGTCGCTGCATCACTCCAGCTGGAATGTCGCACTTCGATGGCCAGCGGATATTCCGCGAACAGGCGAATCAGGCGATCGAGATGATCGCGGTTTTCGGGTGTGTTGCGAAACGAAATCGGAAATTGAAGCAGCAGTGCGCCGAGCCGGCCTTCGCTGGCCAGGGCATCGTATGCTTCTCTGGCCAGGCGCACGTCGTCCATTTGAAAACGGATCGTGCTTGCTGACGTGGATTCGACGGTCGCAATGGGTGAGTGTGTGAAGGCCCGATTCGCCTTGAGGGTAAATAGAAATTGAGGATTCGCGCTTGCCGCCTGCTGTGACCACAGCTTTGCCTGCGAGGGTTTGATGTGTCCGTAAAAGGAAGTATTGATCTCGATCAGATCGAAAAACTGCGCCAGGTACTCAACGGGGGGAGGCGCATTCTTGCGCGCTTCGGGATAGACAATGCCTTTCCAGTCCTTGTACGCCCATCCGGCAATGCCGATGCGAATATCCGCCATACCCTCAGTGCAGCTTCAGGGTATCAGGTTCGGCGAAGGCGGGCTGGCTAGCGGATCGGCCGCGCGAAGTCTTCCGTAATCCAGTAGGTGCCATGTCTCTCGACCACGCCGATGCCGACGTTCTCATAGTCATCGTCGAGAATGTTGGCGCGGTGCGGTGGAGATGCCATGAAGGCGGAGTGAGCCTGCTGCCAGCCGTTTCCCATATCAATGTTTTCGCCGGCGCTGATGAAAGCGACTTGAGAATCTCGCAGGCGGCGGGAGAGATTGGCTTCTCCCGGTAACTGATGCGAAAGCTGACCCCTATCCGCCATGACACGGGAATGCTCGCGAGCAGCGGCTGTGAGGCGTTGATCCATTCTGAGTGGCGCCAGCCCTTGCTGTATCCGCGATTGGTTCAGCATCTCCAGCAAGCGGCGTTCGGCCTCGGAGTTGGTGTTGGCCACGACCTGGAGGGATTGTGTGGCCGCGGGCGGCTGCAGCACGGTTGAGCCCGCAAGTAACAGGAGGTAAACGACAGCACGTCGTAATGGCATTTGGCGTAACCTCTGCCCTAAATAGCAACCCGCGGGAGGAGGAAATCTCTCCCGGCTTCTGTGTTAGCATCCGCCCAGACGGGCTAGAGGTCATGTAGCGATGGGACAGGGGCTGGAGTTACTGATCGGAGCCATTGTGGGAGCGGCGATTGGCGCAATCGCCGGATACTTCACGGGCGCGGGAAGGGTGCGCGACGAATACTTCGGGCGGCTCTCTGACGCGGAAAAGCGTGCCGTGGCGGCGCAAGCAGAGGCGCGGTCGCACAAGGAGCAATTGGCGCACAGCGGACGCGAGCTCGCCGATAGCCGTGCGAAGCTGGAAAATGAGCAGCATGGCCGTGCCGTGGCGGAAACCGCACTGGAATCCGAACGCCAGCGAATCTCAGACGAGCGCCGATTGCTGGAGGAAGCATCCTCTCGCCTCAAAGACGCTTTTGACGCCCTGGCTGCCCAGGCGCTGAAAACCAACAACGAATCTTTTCTCGAGCTGGCGAAAACGACCCTGGAAAAATATCAGTCGCAGGCAGAGATGGATCTCGAGGCACGCCAGAAGGCAATGCAGACTTTAGTCGAGCCCATCAAGGAGTCACTTGGGCGCGTAGATCTGCAGATTCAGGAACTGGAAAGAATTCGCACTACGGCGTACGTCAGCCTAAGCGAGCAGGTGAAATCGCTGGCTAGTGCGCACCAGGATTGGAAAGCCGAAGCTGAAAATCTGAAGAGTGAAACCGGGAATCTGGTCCGCGCTTTGCGCACACCAAGCGTGCGCGGGCGCTGGGGGGAAATTCAGCTGCGCCGCGTGGTCGAGATCGCCGGCATGCTGGCGTACTGCGATTTCGAGGAGCAGGTTTCCGTGCTTACCAATGATGGCCGGTTACGTCCAGACATGATCGTGAGGCTTCCCGGCGAAAAGAACATCGTGGTGGATTCGAAGGCGCCGTTGCAGGCGTATCTCGAGGCGCTCGAGGCCACGGACGAGATGGAACGCCGCCGTCATTTGCAGGCACATGCACGGCAGCTGCGCGATCATCTTGGGAAGCTCAGCGCCAAGGCCTATTGGGAGCAGTTCCAACCAACGCCGGAATTTGTGATCATGTTTCTGCCGGGCGAGACATTTTTCAGCGCGGCGCTCGAGCAGGATCCCGGACTGATTGAGGAAGGTGTGATCCAGCGCGTGATTCCCGCATCTCCGACTACCCTGATTGCCTTGCTGCGAGCGGTCAACTACGGCTGGAACCAGGAGAAAATCGCCGAAAATGCGCAAGCGATCAGCGCGCTTGGGAAAGAGCTGCATGACCGACTGCGCACAGTAGCCGAGCACTTTGAAGGCGTAGGCAAGGGGCTGGATCGCGCGGTGGAGGCCTACAACAAGGCAATCGGATCGCTCGAAACTCGCGTGCTGGTCTCTGCCCGTAAATTCAAAGAGCTTGGAACGGCAGTCACCGATGATATTGGCGAACTGCCACCGGTTGAGAAGACATCGCGCCAGTTGCAGTTGATGGACACCGTGGGTGAGCCAGTGGTGAAGGAAGTTGTGGGGGCGGAGGGTTGAGTTTGATGTAGGACAGGCAAGCCTGCCTGTCCGCCTCCGAGCGATTACCTCCAGCGCTCACGAACATCGTTTCGATGGAAAAACCGAAAGCCAGCAGGACCGCACAACTGGAGGACAATCTGGGCGCCGCGGATTTGACGCTGACACCGGAGGAGGTCGCGGAATTGGACGCGACGCCGGTTCCCGCCAAACCCTATCCGCTTTGGTTCCAGGAAAAGACCCCCGATAACGTGGCCCGCGATGCACTGGAAAGAGGCGTGCAATCGAAACCGGCTGCCGCTGCCGATTAATCCGCCCTTAGTCTGACATCAGAAGGACAAAGCCCCCGATTTTCTTCGGGGGCTTTGTGCCTGGCAGCTCTGGTTGAAGCTTACCGCTCGTTGCCGTTGTGCTTCTTGTTGTAGATCTGATTGGACACCTTGTTCTGCTGCCGGTTGACCTTGGCGCGCTCGGCCGGAGTCATGGTGCCGCCGTTGGTCTGACGGAAGTTGTGCACTTCGTGATTCATGGCTGCTTCCTTGCCTTCGAGGTGCTTGGCTTCGCCGGCCGTCAACGAACCGTTTTCAATGCCCTGGCCGATGCGTTGCTGCTGCAAGCGCTGACGCTGTCCAACTTCGCTGTTTCCATAATTCTGGACACGGGCATTGTGCTTGTCGCGGTAGATTTCGTTGGAAAGATGATTCTGCTGTTTCTGCAGCGTGGCGCGATCAGCAGCGGTGAGCTTGCCGTTATCTTCGGAGCGCATCAATTGTTGTTCTTTGTTCAGGTTCTGTTCCTGCTTCTCGAGGTGCTGGGTTTCGCCGGCGGTTAACGAGCCATTTTCTACGCCTTCTCCTATGCGCTGCTGCTGCCACTGTTTGCGCTGATCGATCGTCGGTTTTGGTTTAGTTGTGGGCGGTGTGGTCGTGGTGGTAGTCGCATCCTGTGCCAGCGCCAGACACGCGGTCAGCGCACCAGCGGCCAGCATCAGGGCAATCTTCTTGAACTCGGTGATCATAAAATCGTCTCTCCTCCAGATTCGTCTCAGTTCGGCATGCATACGCCGAAATTCACTCTCACGAAACACAGCGGTTGATGAGATGTTGTGGAATTGTGGCATCAGGAGAAGAGAAGGGTGAGTTACCAAGGTACTTGGTCTGGCGGAGCGTTGGTTGGCACAACCTAGCGAAAAATCTATGAATCTGCGCTTGTGGTCGGGCCAGGCGCTTGCGGTCGAGCAATTCTGCTGCGCTCGCGTTCAATGGCTCTGAACTGTCTTTTTGCTTTTGGGGAACATTAACGACAGCGCAATCGAGATCGCCAAAACTCCGGCTACCACTCCCAGCGCGATAGCGATGTGAATGTGGTAGTAGTTGGAGATCAGCATCTTTACTCCAATAAAAATCAGGATGGCCGATAGTCCATAGTGCAGGTAGTGGAACAGTTCCATCATTCCCGCCAAGGCGAAATAAAGAGAACGCAGCCCCAGGATGGCGAAGACGTTCGACGTATAGACGATGAAGGGATCGCGCGTGACCGCCAGCACCGCAGGGATGGAGTCGGCGGCAAACAGTACATCGGTGGTTTCGACGAACAGCAGCACGAGAAATAGTGGTGTCGCATAGAGGCCACGATGGCGAACGAAGAACTCTCCATTCACATAGTCCTTGGTCACCGGGATCCAGCGCCGGAAAGTCTTTAGCACCGGATTCTGCTCAGGATGAATTTCGGTTTCTTGCTGCCGAAAGAGCTTTATGCCGGTGTAAATCAAAAAGAGTCCGAAGATGTAGATGACCCACTCAAAGCGGCGAATCAGCGCCACTCCAGCCAGAATGAAAATCCCGCGGAGTACGAGTGCGCCGATAATCCCCCAGAAGAGCACCTTGTGCTGGTATTGGCCAGGCACGCGGAAGTAGCGGAAGATCAGGAGGAATACAAAAAGATTGTCAACGCTGAGCGACTCTTCAATCAGGTACCCGGTTGCAAATTCCAGCGAGGTGTTGGGTCCGCGCCAGAAGTACACGCCTACGGCAAATGCCGCTGCCAACGAAATCCAGAATGCACTCCAACCGAGCGCTTCACGAAATCCGACTGAGTGCGCCCGGCGGTTGAAGACCGCCAGGTCGAGGGTCAGCATTAGCAGAATGAAAATGTTGAACAGCACCCAGAAGATCAGCTGGTTCAAGAATCACCTTGAGAGGAATGGTAATCGGGGAAATGGTAATCGCGTTCTCCAAACCTGGGCGAAGCGTCGAGTTAACCCCGGCCCTAATGTTTCCGCTAAGTGCTGATTGCTGAATGCAGACCGCTTCACCTGCGATCGAGCAGTCTGACCGTCTCCAGCACAGTGTTGCCCACGATTTCCAAACTCGTGGGGCTCAACTTATCGAGGGTGTCTTCTGAGCTATGGTGAAATACGTTATGGTATCCGTAGTCCAAATCGATTATGTCAGCGACGGGAACCTGCAGACGCGCGAACGGCAGGTGGTCGTCATCAATCTGCGTGGTGCGCGCAAAAAAATGGGACTGAAAGCCCAATGCGCCCGCAGCCTGGTATACCAGGTCCTCCAGCCAGGGCGTTGAATTCAGATCGCGGTCGATATTCAGATCGGCATCGCCGATCATATCCAGCAATAAGAATGCCTTAATCGTTTTCAGGGTTCCCTCCTGCTGCCATTTTGCAGCCAGATGACGGCTTCCATAGAGGCTATCCGTCGGACTCCATTTCTGTATTGCTTCTTCCCCATCTGTCCAGACCAGCCACACTGCGTATCCGTCGCGTTTCTTTCCCCGGAAGTGGTTGGCGAGTTCAAGCAGCAGTCCGGTCGAGGAGCCACCATCGTTCGCGCCGACATAGTTCTTCAGCGGATAATTCGTGTCGTAGTGTCCGGCGATGACGATGATTCCGTCTTTTGTGCCGGGGTACTTCGCAATGATGTTGCGCATCTCGAATTTTCCGGCCGGAGTGTCAGCGGTGAAAACATCCTCCTCCACCTGGTCCCCGTGGAGCCGGGAATGGATATACGCCTGGGTCATCTTGTGACCGGTGCTACCCACAGGACGTGAACCGATCTGCACTACCTCGCGGACATATTGCATGGCTCGCGTTGGATTGATGCGGGCCGAAGAAGGAGTTGTGTCGGAAATGTTGGCCGCCTTCCCGCGTGGGTGTGCAGTTTTTGATCCAGTTTGGATTGCATGGGCAAGGGAAGCGCAGAATGTCAGGATCAGGATGACACTTGTGGGTCTCACGCTTCCGCCTTGGTCTTGCGCTTGCGATGTGCGGGGTGGACGAGCCAGGCGATCAGGATGCTCACCGCATAAAGCAATACCATAGGCGCAGCGAAGATACACATGTTCAGAATGTCGGTGGTAGGGGTAACGATCGCGGCGATGATGAAGATGATCAGAATCGAATAACGGAAGTTGCGCCACATCCAGCCGGCACTGATGACGCCCATCAGGGACAAGAAAAACACCAGTATGGGCATCTCGAAAATGACGCCCAGGCCGATCATGATAGTGAGAAACAGGTCGGTGTACTCCCCGATGGTGATCATGGGCTGGAACTGGCGTCCGTAGCCGATCAGGAAGTCCAGCGCCGCCGGGTAAACGATTTTGTAGCCGAAATAGCCTCCCGCCAGGAACAAAAACACAGTGAAGAACATGAAAGGCACGACATAACGCCGCTCGTGGCGATAAAGGCCAGGAGCTATGAAAGCCCACACTTGGTAAAGCACAAACGGCGAAGCCAAAAACAGCCCTCCGATAAACCCCACTTTCAGGTACATGTTGAAGGGCTCGGTCGGGTTCAGATACACCAGCTTCTGGGACAGATTGTGCCGGGCAAGCGCCTCCATGATCGGCGTCTGCATGTAGCCGTAAATTCTGTCGGCATAACCCCAACAGATGAAAAAGCCGATAGCTACATAAGCCAGAGACCAGATAATGCGCCGCCGCAGTTCCTCAAGGTGCTCGAGGAAGCTCATGCTCGCCATGTGCTCTTGTATTGCCTGGCGCGCCTCGGAGAGCGTCGGGGGGGAACTAGGCATCGGCGGGCTTAGGCGAGTGATCGGATTCGCTCATACCGGCAGCGTGCCCATTGGAGCCGGCTGGAGGACTTTGTGGCGGCTCGGTGGTGGTTGGGGTTGCGCTGGCGGTCTCAGTAGTGCCCAGGAAATGATTCATTATGGTTCCGGCCGGAGATTCGATCCTGGGAAGATCCTGCTTGATCTGGCTGGCCTCGGCTTCCAGATTGCGCATCTCGGCTTCTAGTTGCCATTTGAATTCATTACTGGCTTTCTTGAATTCGGCCAAAGCCTTTCCGATCTGGCGGCCAATCTCCGGCAGCTTCTTGGGCCCGAAGATGATGAGGGCCAGCACGAAAATGAACATCATTTCCGGGAAGCCGAGGTTCATGAAGTCATCATACTGCGACCGGCAACACACAGCAAACTGGGACGGTCCGCGCGGAGCGGAGATGGTCAAGGCGCCAGGAGACTCTGGGGTTGTCTCGTCAAACCTACCGCTCCAGCCCGGGATGACAATATTTTGCGGCTTTTGGGACCGTCACCCGCATCACAGGTATATGAACCAGCGTGTGCCCTGGAAGGCTGGATTTACCATGCTATACTGCACTTACAGCAAGGTAATGGGCTTCCCATACCGCTCTCACCTGAGGAAACATGCCGATGGCCCGTAGTTCTCGCCGCTCGCTTCTTCTCATTGCTGTTGTGATTCTGGCCTGTGGGTTCCTGGGCGCCATGTTCGGCCAGAGGGTCAGCACTAACGCCAACACGGGAGACTCCGAGATCAGTAGCAGCTTGCGGACCTTTTCGCAAGTCTACGATCTCGTCGAGCAGAACTACGCCGAGCCGGTGAGCGCCGACAAAGCCATTTACAACGGGGCTATCCCGGGAATGTTACGAGTGCTCGATCCGCACTCCAACTTCTTCGATCCCAAGTCCTATGCCCTGCTGCGAGAAGAGCAGCGCGGCAAATACTACGGCGTGGGAATGCAAGTTGGACCCCGGAATAACAAGGTCATTGTGATCGCCCCATTCGCGGGTACTCCCGCTTACCGCGCGGGAATTCACCCCGGTGACGTCATCGTGGCAGTAGATGGCAAGCCCACCGACAACATGAGCACGCCGGAAGTTGCTGAACTCCTAAAGGGGCCCAAAGGGACGACAGTCAAGATCACTGTCATGCGCGAAGGGTCGGCCAAACCGCTCGATTTCACGGTGGTGCGTGATGAAATTCCACGCTACAGCGTAGATCTGCATTTCCTGATTCGCCCGGGGATCGGCTACATGCACATTTCCGGTTTTCAGGAGACTACCGACCACGAAGTTCAGCAGGCATTGGACGAAATGGGCGATCTCAAGGGCTTGATCCTTGATCTACGCCAAAATCCCGGTGGACTGCTCAGCGAGGGCGTGGGGGTTGCAGATAAGTTCCTGCACAAGGGCGCGGTAATTGTGTCGCACCACGGCCGCTCGTCACCGGAGAAGGTCTATCGAGCAAGCCACGGCAACGGCGGTAAGGATTACCCCATCGTAGTGCTGGTGAATCGCGGAACTGCTTCTGCGGCAGAAATCGTTGCCGGCGCTATCCAGGACCATGATCGCGGTCTGATCGTGGGCGAGAACACCTTTGGCAAGGGACTGGTACAGACTGTGTATCCGCTTTCTGAAAATACCGGTTTGGCCCTCACTACTGCCAAGTACTACACGCCCAGCGGCCGCCTTATCCAGCGGGATTACACTGGCGTCTCCCTGTACGATTATTACTACAACCGCGATGCCGAGAAGAACGGCAATCATGAAGTGAAGATGACCGATAGCGGACGCCCGGTCTATGGCGGCGGTGGCATTACCCCAGACGTGAAGATTGAAAGTCCGAAAAGCACTCCGCTACAGGACCGCCTGCTCCAGCATTACGCATTCTTCAATTTCGCGAAACGCTATACCCTGAATCACCCGGTGTCCAAGTCCTTCGAAGTGGATGAGACGGTTATGCAGGACTTCCGCAAGTACCTGGATGAAGAAAAGGTTCCCTACACTGAACAGGAGCTTGCCGAAGTTCATGACTGGGTGAAGGGCAACCTTCGCTCGGAGATCTTCGTGGATGCTTTCGGCCAGGAAGAAGGATTGAAGGTTCGCGCCGAAGCTGACCCGCAGGTCGTGAAGGCGCTCGATCTGCTGCCCAAGGCCAAGGAACTCGCGGATAACGCCAAGCGCGTGATCGCCGAGCGCAACAATGCCCGCGCCTCCGCGATGAACAACCCGGCTAACCAATAAACCCGCTAACTGGCCTCCGTCGCGCTCTTGCCTCAGCTTTGGGCCCAGGCGAGGGCGCGTTATTGGCTTAGTTCGAAGCTTCGAGCTTTTCTGCTATGGCCAGCATCTTCGTAACGCTATTCCAGTTTCTCGCCGTCCCTGAAGTTTTCAGCACCTTCTCAATGGCCGGCCAGGGGAGTTTGGGACGAGCCAAACCATTGGCGTAGTAGATATAGAGTTCACGCGCTTCTGCGCGCACTTCATCCGGCTCAATCTTGAACGCAAGCAACCTACTGCGGGCTTCCTTGCCGGGATCAACAGCCAGAAAGGTGACTAGAAATTTGCGCGGTTCGAGGTCGCGCTGCCCGGCAAACGGGTTTCTGGCAATCACGTCACGAAGTTCGGCCGCGGTGCGCAGGATAACGTCGGAATGGAATCCAAACTTACACTCAATAGCATTTTCGATGCGCTTGGCGAGCTCAACCAGATCGCGTTCTTCCGTGCGGAAGATCACATTGCCGGATTGCACGAAGGTCTGGCAATCGCGGAGTTTGAGGGACTGATATACCGCGCGAAGCTTCCATCTGAATGCGGCGGTGCGGCCCCAGGTTGACACCGCGCAGCATGGAAATAATGACCGGCATGGGGAGGTTCAGTATATTCCTGTCGCTGCTGCGGGGCAGCAGTGCCGAAAATACGAAACCGGCCTCGTCAATCTGCTCTATGCCATCGGTGTGGCCCAATAGGCCTGCACCACAGCTAAGCTTGCAGGTTCGCCGGCCGGCCGGTGAGCCGTTCGATACGCTTGGCCACGGGAGGATGAGTGGAAAACAAGTTGCCGAAATTCATGCCGAGCAGCGGCTGAATGATGAAAAGGTGTGCGGTAGAAGGCGAAGCCACCATGGGTACACGACGGGAATAGGCATCGATTTTGGCCAAAGCGCTGGCGAGGGCATAAGGGTTTCCCGTGGTGCGAGCGCCGGTGGCATCGGCTTCGTACTCGCGCGAGCGCGAGACAGCCAACTGAATCAGCATGGCCGCCAGTGGGGCGAGGATAAGCATGATAAGTCCAATCGCACCGCCACCTCCGCGATTACGATCGTCGCGGCTACCTCCAAACCAGAATCCCATGCGCGCCAGAAACGTAATGGCGCCGGCAAGAGTAGCGGCAACCGACGAAATGAGGATGTCGCGATTACGGACATGTCCCAGCTCGTGCGCCAGCACGCCTTCCAGTTCTTCATCGTTGAGCAATTCGAGAATGCCCTGGGTAACGGCGACCGATGCGTGCCGGGGGTTGCGACCGGTAGCAAAGGCATTGGGAGATTCGGTGGGAATCATGTAGAGCTTCGGCATCGGCGTGCCGGTCTTTTGAGTCAGACGCTGGACGATCTGGTAAACGCGAGGAGCCTGCTGGGGCGAAATAGGGCGGGCGCCGGACGCCATGAGGGCAATCTTGTCAGAGAAAAAATAGGAAATGAAATTCATAAACCCGGCAAAAATCAGAGCCATCACCATCCCACGCTGTCCACCGAAGTACTGACCGATGAAGAGCAGGAAAAGGGTCATGGCGGTCAGCAGCAGTGCTGTCTTGAAGGTGTTCATAGATCCTCGCTTATGTCTCAATAGATGATAGGTGGAAAACTTCGATGCAGGCGGGTTCGCTATCGGGAAAATTCTTGTCAAGAGGAGAAAAATCCAGGGTCCCGGCTAAGTGCTGCATTTTGACGAGCATGGCCGGGTCGTGGCAATGTCCCAAAAGGGGGTGAGAAATTGGTAGTCTGGAAATAGAAGCTTGAATTAGCGCACAGAGTGTGAGCTGAAAAGATGAGACTGCTTGAGCATAGCCGCCCGCGGAGGCGGCTTTTCTATTTTGTGCTGGTGTCGATGCTGGCCGCTGCACTGGTGCCTGCGGTCAGAGGAACAACGGACCCGGCGACTGTACTGGTGAGTGATGTGATCTATCGAGCCGACGGAACTCCGGCGTCGGGGACGGTGGTGATCTCGTGGACTGCATTTGTCAGCCCCGATAGCAAGCCGGTAGCAGCGGGTTCGATGAGCTTGAAGATTGGAACTTCCGGAGCGCTGAGCGTGGCGCTGATTCCCAACGAGGGGGCGACGCCCGCGGGCACCTACTACAAGGTTGTTTTGCAACTGGATGATGGCACCAGCAGTACGGAGTACTGGAGCGTGCCGGCCACGGGACCGGCGACGATCGCGGCGATCCGGACCAAGGTCGTGGCGGGGGCGGCAGCGGGACAGAGCGTCTCCCGCCAGTACGTGGATTCGAGCCTGGCGGCGAAAGCCGATGATGTGGTGGTGGTGCATCGCAGTGGCGACGAACCGGTCGCGGGAGTGAAGACCTTCGCGGCGTCGCCGCTCGTTCCCACGCCCACCGATTCCATGGCGGCTGTGAATAAGGCTTACGTGGATACCGCGGTGGCCAGCGGCAGTGGCAATGACTTTGTCCGCCGTAGCGGCGACACCATGACGGGAGCTTTGACTTTGGCGGCGGATCCCCAGAGCGCAAGCCAGGCCGCCAATCGCCACTACGTTGATCTCCAGGTTTCTGGGTTGACTGGAACCCTGGGCCAGAAGATGAACCGGCAGGGGGATACGCCGATCACGCTGGCGGAGGCACGCTATTCGACGCAATTCCCTTCCATCCAGGATGCGATCAACGACGCCGGGCAGACAGGCTCGGTGGTGATTCCCTCGAACTATGGCGGCGCCGACAAGTTCACCAATCCCAACAATATTCCGGTGGTTGATTATCGCGGCGGAGCGACGGCCCCCTCTGGCGTTGTTAATGTGAAAGGATTCGGCGCCGGCGGAGATGGGAGTTCCGACGATTATGCGGCGATCCAGGCGGCGATCAACTACGCCTGCAGCAAGAATCCGCCGCCCACAGTCTATTTCCCCTCAGCCACATACCTGATCTCCAAGCCGCTGCGTGTGAGCTGCGCCAAGTTCAGCATGGGAGGAGATGGACGATACATCTCCACCATTCAAAAGAGCTTTGGTGGAGGCCCGGCCATCTTCTTCGCCAGTACCACTGGCACAGGTGCGAATCAATATCCGCCAATTCTGACCGGACCGGCGCTCGCCACAGGTGCCGGATCGTCGATGTACCTGGACGGAATTGCTGGCCACCAGGCACTGGATCTTTTCGAAGGCAATTCCACGTTCGAGTGGTTCCTGAAGGGAAAGAACAATTTCACCCTCGACTTCTATTACAAGCCCGAGGATCTGAGTGCGTCCGGCACCCAGGGCGTGATCATGGAAATGGCAGGCGCGTCGAACTGGGACAACTACCACCAGACATTGCAGATTGGGGCGAATCCACAGGGACAAGTCTGGGGGAACTTCGATATTGGTGGCACATTACGGACGGTGGTGTCGTCAGTAGGAGCGCTTGCCAATAACAACGTCTACCACGTTGCGTTCACCTACGATGGTTCGAGTCTGCGATTGTTCGTAAACGGGGTGTTGCAGGCGACCACGGCCGCCACCGGCGCTTTCACCTACACTCAACATGAAGTTTTCAACGTGGGATTTGGCGGGCAGACTAACTTTCCGCTGGCAGGCGCTACCTCATCTCCTGCGAAAGGATGGATCGATTCCATCCGCGTCTCTGCGGGCGCGCGCTGGACCGCGAACTTCACACGACCAACTGCCAAGTTCACCTATGACGGGAACACCCTGATCCTGGTCAACTTCGATAACAACTTTGATGCTTTTGTCGGCGCGACTTACCAGGGACTGGGAACGGTTTGGCTGACAAATATCAACCCACAATTCGGCAGTGGCCCTGGCGACGTTTACCTACACGATCTCGGCTTTGGTGGCGGGATATGGGCAATGTGGAACGTGCACTCGACTATACGCAACGTATACGTCACGAATGCCACCTATCCGATTTACTTCATGGAAAACGGATACGAGAGCGCCATTGAGGACGTCGAGGTGTTTACCGGCCGGGCATGCATGTCATTCGCGGTGGCCGGACCGATTGAGATCCGCTCGCCACAACTGCGCGCCTGTGCTTATGGACTTCGGGCGTACGGTGCAGCCCTGAACGTGACCAATGCCTGGGTGGAAATGAATTCGCTAGCCTGGGCGGGAATCTCACTGATGGGCGCCGGCAATGGGGACGGCGTCTGGACCTTCACCAACCCGGTGCTCAGCCCTGAAGCAGGAGTTGGACCTCAATATCAGAATGCATGGGAGGTAAGCGCCAGTGATGCGCTCTCCATCGTGGGCGGAACGACGGAGAACTATCAGGCGCCATTCTTCACGTTTCACAACGGCACCAATGGCGTGAACGTCCTCGGCCACGAGATGCACACCAGCGGAGACCCGGCGCCACCATTTGTCTTTCAATTCGGCAACTCGCCGGCACAGCCGATTAACGTGCTGCTTCCAAAGCTGGTGAGCAGCACGGGGGTAAACCCGGCGCTTACCGATCATCCAGAAAGCGTCAACCAAATCAAGTCGTCCACGGTGTTGGCGGTGGGCTACAGCGCCAGTCCCACGTTTGACGCTTCTCTGGCAACGGCATTCAAGATGACGCTGACCGGCAACGTTACATCTTCAACTCTCAGCAACGCCAAGAATGGAGATCTGCTGACGTTCATCCTCTGCCAGGACACCGCCGGAGGACGAACTTTTGCCTGGCCGGCGAACATGGTGGGAGGAGCGGCGCTGAATCCTGCCGCAAATCAGTGCACAACGCAGAGCTTCAAATACGACGGGACCAATGCGCAGGCACTTAGTGGAACGACTCCCCTGAATTTTCCGCTCACGCCCAATCAGGTGCTATCGGGAACGATCAGCGGCAGCAAGTGTGTGCACACGTCATCCGACGGAAGCCAGTTGGTGCTGACGGCTTCCGATTGCGGATCGGGCGGCGGCGGTGGAGTGACCAGTGTTACGGCTTCTGCGCCTTTGACGTCCACTGGCGGCGGCGCACCGAATATCACGATGGCGAAAGCGGATGCGACGCATGATGGCTATCTGTCGCAGTCAGATTGGGCATCGTTCAATGCCAAGCAGACGGTGCTGGGATACACGCCGGAAAATCAGGCAAACAAGGGAGCGGCGAATGGATATGCCGGGCTGGATGCCGCCAGCAAAGTGCCGGCGGCAAATCTTCCCAGCATGCCGGAGTCGCAGATCATGAGTCTGAGCACGGACCTGGCCGCGAAAGAAACTACTGTCAACAAGGATGTGGCGAACGGATACGCCGGCCTGGATGCCAGCAGCAAACTGAAAACGTCGGAGTTTCCGGCGACGATTTCGAGTTCCACCACTGGCAATGCGGGAACCGCGACAGCTTTTGCAACCGCTCCCACAAAGTGCTCGGCGGGCCAGGCGACCATCGGTGTAGATGCCAGCGGAAATGCTCAGGGGTGCTTTACAGCTTCTGGCGGTACATGGGGTTCCATCACCGGGACGCTTTCCAATCAGGCAGACCTACTCGCCGCGTTAAATCTGCGCGCATTGCAATCGTCGCTGGCGTCGGTTGCCACCTCCGGAGACTACGGCGCCCTGATTAACAAGCCGCTGATCCCCAACTTCAATCCAGTGGGCGCAACCTATGGCGGCCACGGCGATGCGGTCGTGAAAGGGAACAGTCTAGCGACGACCGCTGGCTCGACCACTGTCACCTGGACGGGCGGCACTTTTAAGGCCGGCGACGTTGGGAAGACCATCTGGATTCGCGACGTCTGCTCGGCAGATAACGCTGGCTGGTGCCGGCTGGCGACCGGCTATTACAACGTTTTCATTTCCACCATTGCGTCGGTTACGGACGCAAATCACGCCGTGCTGGCGAATGCGCCTCAGGTTTCCAAGCCATCGCCCTATTGGGGAATGGGATTCGACGACACGGCCGCAATCAACGCCGCTGCCACGGCTGCGGCGCCAACCTGCGGGCAGGTCTTTTTGCCTGGCGGAACGTTTTTCGTCGGCAACACCGTCAACATCCCGAATTGCGTGGCGCTGGTCGGCTCGGGCCAGGGCGTCTCGACGATCTACAAATTGCCGCTGGCGACCCAGAGCAATGTCGTGCAGGGCGCATCGAATGGCTTTTATTCAAACTTCACCATCGATGGGAACGGCAATGATCAAGCAGCAGGAACGCAGGAAGACTGCCTGAATCTCTCGGGAACGGCTAACACCTTGCAAAACACCTGGGTGCAGAACTGCACGCGGGATGGCTACGTGGCCGGCGGTTATCAGGTTTTCTACAACACCGAATCCGAGCACATGGGGCGATTTGGCTATCAGTTCGACTCCATGTACGACGCGGCGCTGATCGGTATTCAAGGCGATCGCGCCGGCTCTGCCTGTTTCCACCTGAAGGGCATGGGGCAGAGCGGGGGCACGGGAATCAATGCCTACTCCAGTGTCTATCTGATCCAGTCGAAGATGTGGTGGTGCGGCTGCACGCAGCCAACGTATCAGAGCGCAGAAAATGGGATCGTCAATTTCGGGACGAATTCGCAGGGCGTCTGCCCCAAGTACGCGCAATCGAACACAGCGAATGGCCCTGGTTACGGTTACTGGATTGAAGCCTCCGATGGCTTCTCCATGTCGACCATCGACGCGCAGGATAATTGGGCGGACGGCATCTTCATCGACGGCAGCTTGGCTCTGAGCGCCTCCGGCGTGGTGGCGGACGGCAATGGCAAAGCCGCCAGCAGCTATCCCTCCAGCGGGATCAAACTGCACAACCTGCAGAACTCGTATATCGCGGCGCAGGTTTTTGATTTCCTTGAAACAGCAACCGGGGGTCTGGGCTTTACAACGCGATACGCCCTTGACATGTCTCCGGGCGGGAACACGAACAACGACATTCACGTGGGCACGATTGCGTCGACACTCGTAACCGGCAAAGTCAACGGGAATGCGACCAACTCCTCGAACACCATCATTGTGGACACTCAGTACTACGCCGGTACCGGTCAGGCCATGGTCGCGGATGGCTGCGCGAGTTTCGGCAGCGGCCGTCTGGGCTCCACAGGAACGCCCTGTGGCTCTTCCACCGGATTGGTCGATCCCGGAGCTAACGGTCTTGTGGTGCGGACAAGTGCTGGTACAGACACAGCCCGTTCCCTGGCCGCGGGATCAACGAAGGTCACAATCACGAATGGCGATGGGAGTGTGGGAAATCCTACCATCGACATCAATGAAGCGAATCTCTCCACAGTTGAGAAGACTGCGAACAAAGACGCCGCCAACGGCTACGCCGGGCTGGATGCCGGCGGAAAGCTGAAGAGCACGGAATTTCCTGCCAGCATCACCAGCGCGACCACTGGAAATGCCGCAACCGCCAGTGCGCTGGCCAGCGCGCCAACCAAGTGCCCGGCCGGACAGGCGACCATTGGCATCGACGCCAGTGGCAATTCTCAGGGCTGTTTCACGCCGGCGGCCAGTGGGGCATCCACTTCCAGCGCGAACACCTTCACCAAACAGCAGACCTTCTCGCCGGATACAGATGTACCCACCATCTTCAACCTGCCTTCAGGAGCTACGGGTCCAGTTGCCAGTTTCCGAGTGAATGGAACTGAGAAGGGCAGGATCAATGCAGATGGATCTTATAGTTCCATAGGAGGAGTAACGGGGATGCGCGGCGCTCCAGCGGCTCCTCCAACTACGAGCACAGGTGAGGGCGGGCTGTTCTTCAGCAACAGCAATGATCGTCCCTGCTACGCCTACAACGGCGGCGCCTGCAATTCCTTGCTCGACACCACCAGCTCGCTGGACGCAAGCAAGCTTGCAAACGCCGTGCCGGCGAGCAGCCTGCCCAAGCCGACAACCTCAGCGCTGGGCGGCGTGTACCTCGATGCTGACTGCGTGAATGGTCATGTCAGCGGCATTGATTACACGACTGGCAAGCTCAAATGCACAGCTGATGCCGGTTCCGGCGGGGGCGCCGGCCTGGGCTCCGCGAACACCTTTACGGCCCAGAATACTTTCGCTCCGACGACCGACGTTCCGACAATCTTCAATTTACCTTCAGGGGCTGCGGGGCCAATCGCCAGCTTTCGTCTGGGCGGGGTTGAGAAGGGAAGGATCAACGCTGACGGGACCTACTCAGTTATAAGCGGGATCCCCGCCCTGCGCGGAATTCCGGGTACTCCGCCGACCACTGGCGCGGGAGAAGTGGGACTCTTCGGCAACGGGACTGGCTTCTGCATTGCCTACAACGGCGGAAGCTGCGTTGCGGTGGCCACCGGCACGCCACTCACCAATCCCATGACGACTGCTGGCGACCTGATCGTCGGTGGTGCCTCGGGCGTGGCTTCGCGTCTTGCTGTGAACGCCAGCGGGACCTCGCAATTCCTGAAGAGTGTGAGCGGCGCGACCAGTCTTGCGGCGATTAGTCTTGCCGATCTGCCTGCACTCTACTATCAGACTGTCCGCTCCAACGGCACGGTGCAGGCGCAGGAACCGGCACTCAACTTCGGAACGGAGTTTACGGTTGCCGATAACTCGGGTTCTTCGCGCACCGACGTTTCGCTGAATGCCATCGCCGAGTCGAAGGTCACCAACCTGGTCAGCGATCTGGCAGGCAAGCAGGCCGCGCTGGGCTTCACTGCGGAAAATTCTGCCAATAAGGATGCCAACTCCGGCTATGCCGGCCTCGACTCCGGCGGAAAACTGAAAACCACGGAATTCCCGGCGCTCACCGGCGACGTTACCAGTTCGGCCGGCGGCGTGGCCACCACTATCGTGAATGCCGCGGTGAATACCACCAAGTCATCTACTGGAATGCGCACGCGGGTGAAGAACATCACCAGCTTTGCGCCCGCGCAGAACGATCTCATCCTCGCACTGAATGAAGGCGTGAACATTACGCTGACGCGCGTGTGGTGCGCGGTGCCGACCGGATCGACCTCGATCGCGATGAATGTCGAGAAACGGGCCGAGTCCACGGTCGGCACTACGGGCACGGCGCAGCTCACTGGCAACGTCACCTGCGGAACGTCCGGCGCGACCGGAACGCTGATCGCGTCCCCTGCGATCGCCGCGCATACGCCGGTGTTGCTGACATTCCCGAACGCGCCCACCGGTTCGCCGGCTCAGCTTTTTGTCGAGATCGAATACACGGTGGACACAGGACAATGAGGAAGCAAGTTTTAGCGGCGTTTGTGGTACTCCTGGCGCTGGCGATCTATTGTTTTGCCGCGCTGCCCGTGAATGTCTCGCTGCTGGTAAATCAGAATCCGCTGTCTGGAAGTCAGTGGGTGCAGATGATTCCGGCCAACGGAAACATTCGCGCCACCGCTTCGGAAGGCGCATTTTCGCTGGCGAGTTCTTATCAGGACTCTGGCTGTTACTGGATCGCCGACAGCTTCGCCAATGACCAGTACGCGACGGTAACCGTGAAAAACTACAACTCCAATAGCAACGACATGTGGATGGGGCCGGCGGTACGTGCCAGCGGCACGAATGCTGCGACCTTCACCGGTTATGTGCTCTACATAGGAAAGGGCAGCGCCGCTCCGAACGATTACGCGGAGCTTTACCTGCGCCAGAACGGTAACTGGACTACTGAGATCGCCCATGACAACGCCACGGTGCCCCAAACCGGCGATGTCTATGAGATCCACGTGGTTGGCAACTCGATTACGACCAAACGCAATGGTGTTGCCTATCTGAGTGGAACGGATTCAACCCTGACCAGCGGGGCTGCTGGCATGTTCTTCTACGGCGGAAGCTCCAGTGTGCGGTCGATTTCCAATTTCACCGCCGGTAATGAGGCCAGTTCGCGGCGCCGTCCGCCCGTTGTGGCCATGTTCATTCCTCGACAACCGATGCAATAACCCTTACTTAGGACATTCTATGAAGCGCATTCTACTGTGCCTGGTGGCGCTCTGCGCCCCTCTGTCTATTCACGCTCAGATGACCGTGGGCTACGTGCCTTCTGCTGGCTTGCTGACTGTTTCCGACAGTTTCATCCGCGCCAATTGCAGCTCCAACTGTGGCAGCGGCGGCGCTCTAGGTTCGAATTGGACGCTTAACGGCACTACCACAGTCTCTCTCGACAATTCCACTGGAGTGCGATTCACCGATGGCAGCGATTCCTACCAGTCGGCGGACTGGACGGCGAACACCATCACACTCAACCAGTTCTCGCAGGTGACGTTGCTGGGCACTGACACGATGGGAGTGGTGGTTCGTGAGACCCCAAACAACGTGGCCTATGCGAAATGCCAGCCGCCCAATGGCGGTTGCTACTTGATCGTTGTCGTCTCAGGCAGCCAAGCCTACAGTAGTTTTTACAGCGCCACCTCGGGGACGCCAGCCACCGTGCGCCTGGAAGCTGTCGGCCACACCTACACGCTGAAGTACTGCCAGGGGGCATCCTGCACGCCCGCCACGATCGGCAGTTGGACGAACAGCGGCAGCGATCTCACCACTGGGCAGCCTGGAATTTACGGGAACTACTCCGGCACCTATGTCACCAACTGGAGCGGAGGCGGATTGTGAAGTTCAGGCTCGTATTAGCCCTTCTGCTTCTTTCGATTTCTCTGCTGGCTCAGACTTGTCCCCTGGCCAGCGTTCCCCTGGGATTGAACACCAATCTCGGCGGAGCGGTGCCCTATGGCGTGACCAGCCACCCATTTAATGTGAACGTAAGCGGGGCTGGCTGGTATCCGATCACCACTTCTGGCGATGACCAGGCGGCGCGTATTCACGTCATGGATCCTGCCTCCAATAACTGCTACGGAAGCGGCGGTTATGACGGCAGTTGTCTCTATCCCAACCCCGAATTCGGCCAGGGTAGTCCTGTCAACGGCCAGCCCTATCTGATCGTCGATAACAGCACCCCGCTGGTTCCGGTCTACATTCCCGCCGACCAATATCACTATGAGTCTGATGCCATCAACGATGTGACTCACGGCTTTTGCAATCCCGGACCCAACGGCAACGGCCTCCAGAGTTGTACGGCTGCGGTGCCCATCCCGGCCGGGCGAACGGATTTCTGCAGCGGCAGCGGCTGCACGGTGAACGATTCCAGCGATCGCATTGCTGTGCTTGTGAACCGCGACAATTGCTATGCCTTTGAGATGTATAAGGGCTACTACGATTCAGTCGCGGGGAAGTGGTACGCCTCCAACGTGGCCATCTGGGACATGATGAACTACGTCCCGCGGCCTTACGGGATGACCGGCATTGGGGCCAGCGGCACTCCCATCTTTCCGCTGCTCATCAAATACGACGAAACCCACAACAATGCGATCAATCACACCTTGCGCTGTGAAATGTCGAATTCCCGCAACGCCGCGATTCTTCCCGCCGAGCATCGCACCAGCGGCGCCGGGCCGGGATGGCCGGAGCAGGGCCTGCGCTGGCGGCTGAAGTCGAGTTATGACACCTCCTGGATGAGCAACCCCGATGCGAAAGCGGTCGTGCAGGCGTTGAAAACCTACGGTTGCATCATGACCGACAACAGCGGCGGCGGTTTTTATGTTGATGGCAGCAACGATTCCCGCTGGAACGGCTACCCCATGTGGCTGGAATTGCAGTCCATCCGGTTTATCAACCAGAGCACGGGTGTCCCCAATTTTGAGTTTGTTACTGACCAGTCGAATGGCATTCCCGTCAGTTATGGTCCGCAGGGCACGAATGCAAACTGGCCGAGCGGAACTGCGCCAACCGTGCAGACTTTCACCGCCACACCGAGTTCGATCAGTTCCGGGCAGTCCTCGACTCTGCATTGGACGACCACTAATGCGGGCTACGTTTTCGTTGATCCTGCGGTGGGTCCGATACGTACAGCGTCTGCCAGCGTTTCCCCCACCAGCACCACGACCTACACCGTCGTGGCCGCCAATCAATATGGCGCGGATTCAAAGACAGTCACGGTGAACGTGAGCGGCGGCGGCTCGATAGCATCCGCGACTTTCACTAATAGCGGCACAGAGTCCTGCGGCACTCAGGCAACTACCTATTGGGACAGCATGTTTCCCGGCTACGCTGGCTTTCGGCTGGGACAGGGTGGCGTGTACTGCGGCCAGGCTGGCGCGGGCTACCAGAATCTTTATAAGTTCTGGGATTTGAAGAATGACGCGAACCAGCAGTATCCGTTGCAGACCGATGACACAGGAATGTTTCAGCATCAGGGTACGATGCTCACCGAACCCGGTGATAGCACGCGCTACTCGGAGTGGAAGGAGTCAGCCGGGTTGACCTCAGAGGGTTATTCGACCACCGTCAACGCACAGAACAATGTACGCAGCAGCATCACGCTGCACGGCCCCATGCGGGCCTACGGCGCGGCGCGGCCTGATTATCCCCCCGATCCCTACGTCTGGATGGACCGCAAGTACGTCTTTTATCGCCACGGCACAGGGACAGGGGTTGGCGCTGGCAAGGTCTATCTAACCGAAACCCTGGGCTACAACACGGGCGAGTCCGGCAAGACCGGCATCAAGATCACTGGGGAAAGCTGGTATCTTGATGTGGGCTGGTACAACCTGACGGGGGAACAGCAAACTAACTCGCGCTCGGGATGCTATACCACTGGCTTTTCTACGTTTGGACCGTCGCCTTTCAATCTGGTTTACGAAAATCCCGGCAACTATAGCGGCAAGCAGTGGCTTCTGTTCTCGGCCAACGTCGCCAACAGTTCCCCGAACTCGAGCGAACAACTCCCGGGCCAGCCGGGATGCTGGAATCCCGACGGGCCTTCTGACGGCCAGAGTGGACGTCTGCAGCCAGGTCACCTGTATCAGTGCGGACCGGGCGCGACTTCAACCGCCTGCGCCGCGTATCCCACGCCCGATCTCGGAAAACTGGTTTATTCCAACCTGCTGGAAGTCAGCTACGACGTTCCCAGTTGTGGCTACATGACCACCCTGGTGGCATCCTACTTCCTCGGCGGGCTGCGCTTCTATTGCAACTATGGCGGCGGATACACCATCAACGCCGGCAGCAGCCATATCGAGCGCAACGCCGGATTCTTTGGCGACAACGGCATCACTACCCCAGCTGTGGCCAACGCTTTCGCGGCGGAATACATCGGCTCGCCAGTCAATTCCGTGCCAGCGCCCGCCGTCAGCAACGCCAGCTTCGATCCCGAAGAAGGCTACTGGACGATCAGCACCGCCAACGCAAACAGCGGCTTCTCGAACACCGCTACCGGCAGCGTTCTGCATAGTCCTGCCTTCCACGTCACCGGGTACACGAATTCCGCGCCCAACACGATTACGGTCGGTGGGATAAATAAAGCCGAAGACACTGACTTTGTTGCCGTTAAAGAGGGCTCCGATCTGGTCTTGCAGTATCTGGCTGATGTTGCTGACCACGTATCGATCGTAATTCCGTCAGGGGGAGGCTCGGACAGTACGCCGCCGACCGTCTCGATCACGCAACCCTCGGCGGGCAGCGTCAGCGGCACGATCACGGTCGCTGCCTCGGCGACTGATGATACCGCGATGCAGAGCGTGCAGTTCAAATTGGATGGCAGCAACCTGGGCACGCAGCAATCCTGTTCGGGAGCGAGTTGCACGCCTTCGATCTCTTGGAATACGACTCAGGCCGCCAACGGCGTGCACGCGCTGACTGCCTATGCCTGCGACACCGATTCGCCCCAGAACTGCACCACGTCGGCCGCAGTTACCATCACCGTGAGCAATGGTGTGGCTCCAGTCGGGTCGACACACGTCGGCACCATGTCGGGCGGTCGCGTGAACTAGCAGACCTTCACCAGTTTCCTTATGGCGTACACGCTTCTGAGAATTCGCCGATGGGGCCGCATACAGGAGCGCAGGCTGTAGAGGGCTAGTTGCAGGGGGGATACCTAACACCAGAGTGCCGCAGATGGTGTGCTAGACTGTCCTCAATCCGAGGAGGCTGATGTTCCTGGTGCGGCGGAATCTCTTGCTTTTCTGTCTCCACTTGGCCTGCCTGGGGTTCCCTTTCACTCTCACAGCCCAGCTGGCTTCCCCTTCTGCTCCGCCCACCGTTCAACCGGTTGACACGCAGCGCTCGTCCGAGATCGACTCCTCAAATCCCGCTCCTCCGAAACTAAGGATCGGAGGCGGCGACCTGATAGAGGTCAGCGTGTATGGGGTTTCTGACTTCAAGGAGGACGTCCGGGTTAACGATGCCGGTGAAGTTTCGCTTCCCCTGATCGGTAGTGTAATCGTAGGTGGAAGCACGCCGGAGGAGGCACGCGCGCTGATCGCCAGAAAGCTGGTAGAGGGTGGATTTTTCCGCGATCCCAATGTCGAGTTGTTCGTAAAGGAATACTCCTCGCAAGCGGTCAGCATCATGGGCGAAGTGATGAAGCCTGGAGTTTATCCACTGCTGAGCACGAGGCGGCTCTACGACGTCATTTCCCTGGCCGGTGGCCTTACGCCAAAAGCGGGCAAGCTGGTGACCGTGACTCACCGCGACCAGCCGCAAAATCCGATTGAGGTTAACTTCAGCAACGATCCGGCGAAATCCATCGAAAGCAATGTTGAGATCTACCCCGGAGACACCGTAGTCGTCGCCAAGGCGGGAATCGTATATGTGGTGGGCGATGTGGGGCGGCCTGGCGGCTTCATCATGGAGAACGGGGAGAAGATGACCGTGTTGCAGGTGATCGCTATGGCGCAGGGCCCGAACCGTACAGCAGCGATGAATGGTTCGCGTCTGCTGCGGAAGGGAGCCAGCGGAATTACCGAAACCCCCGTGCCGTTAAAAGAGATTCTCAGCGCTAAGGCACACGACATGGATCTGCAGCCCGACGATATCCTTTTCGTTCCAGTCAGCACCGGGAAGACCGTAGCACGAGTGAGCGTGCAAACAATTGTCTCAATCGCTAGTGGGCTGGCGCTTGTCGGAGCCACGCATTAGATATTTTCCTTCCCAAGCTGCAGTCGAGACTTGGCAGCGAATCAAGCCGAGGTTACGGCGGAACCGATCTTAGTATCTGCCTTTCCTTCGCACAACACTTCCTGATACAAGCTGAGCATGCGTTGAGTCATGATCTGAACTGTGAACTCCTCGGATACGCGCCGGCGTGCAGCTTCTCCAAATCGCAGCCGTAAAGCCTCGTTATCCAGGAGAGTGTTAATCGCGCAAGCTAATGCTTGCGAATCACTTGGAGGCACGGTAATTCCGGTGATCCCATTCAGCGAAACATAAGGCACCCCGGAATCCAATTGAGTGTTGATGACCGGCTTGCCGCAAGCCATAGCTTCCAATTGCGCGATCCCGAATGCTTCGCTGCGCGCGATGGATGGCAACACGAAAAGATCGGCAGCATGGTAAAGCGGTACTACATCCTGCACTTCGCCCAAAAAGGTAATGCGGTCTGCTATGCCAAGGGTCTGGACGGTGTGCTCCAAGGGAGCGCGCAAAGGTCCGGTGCCGACAATCAGCAAGTGACCTTCAACGTTGGCCATGGCGCGAATCAGGAATTCGAATCCCTTGTAGTAGACGAGGCGGCCAATGGCGAGCACGATCCTGGATCCGTAGCGTTGGCGAATTTCGCTGACGGAAGCGTGGTCAGCCTGTGAGAAGTCAGCGGGCTCGATGCCATGAGGGATCACGTGGCACCTTTCGCGATAGCAACGCAGAATGGGCGATGTTTCGATGTAGTTGGGCGACATACTCACCACCGCGTGCGCGCGGCCAAGAAGCCGGTGGACAAGCGGGATGGATATCGAATCCAGAAGAGCTTGGCGGACGATGTCGCTGTGATAGGAAACGATCAGCTTGCCGCGATGACGGCTGCAAAAATAGGCGAGAGCCGCAGCTGGGTTTGGATGATGAAAGTGAACAATGTCCCCGGGCACCGAACGAATTGCCGCGAGCATACCGGGACAGATGGGCGACGACCAGATCACTGCCTGAGTTCCGACGCGCAGGACCTGTACTCCCTCATCGATTTCGCGTGAGGTGCTGCTGCCTTCGCTGGAGACCATCGCGGTGACATCCACATATTGCCGCAGTGACCTGCAAAGCTGCTGTAGATGGCTCTCCATCCCGCCCTTGTGGGGCGGGTAGAATTTGCCAATATGCAGCACTCGCACATGCGTTCGATTACCGCTCAGCATTGATGGGCAACTCGCTCATAGATTTCCACCATCCTGCGGGCATACTCAGTCCAACAAAATTGTTGCGACCGCTTGAGGCAGAGAGCGCGGCGGCTTGAATCCCGCTGCGGATCCCGAGTCTTCGCCTCTAATAGCCCAATGCAGGTCCGAACCCAGCCGTGAACGTCGGTGAGCGGACAAAACACGGCGGCATCTCCCCCTACCTCGCGAAGCGCGGGGATATCACTCGCCACTACTGGCGTGCCGCAAGCCATAGCCTCAACTACAGGCAGTCCGAAACCTTCTGACTCCGATGGCTGGAGCAGCAAACTGGCACGCCGATAAACGGAAGCAAGTAGCTGTGGCGTGAGGCGCGGTAGCACATCGATGGCTTCACGGATTCCGAGCCTCCGCGCCATCGAAGCCTGATCGGCAGTGAAGTCGCCTCCCACGCGAAGCAGGCGCATGGTTGGCAAAATCTGGCGGAGGCTCGCGAATATCTGAAGAAGCACGTCGATTCGCTTGCGGGCAATGGTGCTGCCCACGTGCAGCAACTCGGGCAATTCTCCCGATGCGCGGCGAAGCAGGCGAGTAACTTCCTCGTCGGCTGACCCGTTGCCTTGCGGCGAGAATGCAGGATGGACACCATTGTGGACAACCGAAAGCCGTGCGGGAGGAAAGAGGCGGTGTTCAAGCACAGCACGGCGGGTTGCTTCGCTATCGCAGGTGATCCACGCGGCCCGGCGCAGGCCGCGAAGAATTCGGCGCGTCATCAGACGGAAAGGCAGAGATCGTGATTCTTTGTCGGGTTCCAGCAAGCAACGGAACGCGTCCAGATCGTGACAGGTCACGATGACGCGTTCCGCAGGAAGGTAGTTCGCCAAGTGAGCGTAGCTGTGATCCAGAATGTGAAATAGCTCGAAGTTTGAAGAGAGCTGAGCCACAGTACGCGGATAATCGAAGAAGCGCGCCCAAGCTCGGTCAGCTTTCCAGTGCAGGCCGCCGCTGGCGCCGGCGCTAGCCTTGGAGAACCGCCGGCGCATGGCAGGACGAATCGCGGCTGCCGTGACCTGGTCGCCGAAATTTTCGACCAGATTTCCCAGAAGCATGCTGGAGACCAATTCCATGCTCGGCCAATCTTCTTCCGGGTAGTCGCACACGAGCGCGACGCGGAGGGGGACAGTTTTGCTTGAGCGATTGTCCGACTCCAGCGGCGTAGCTGGGCTCGCGGATGCAGAGTGGTACGAGATATGGGCTCCTGGGACTAGCCGGCCTTCACCGCCGTCCGATTCAAAAGCTGATCCATCACGCGCGCGAATTCCCGCGCCCCCTGCCGGCCGCGCAAGGCGGAGATCGCATTTTGGGCGTTCATGCCAAGCTTGGCGCGCAACTCGGAATTGCCGTAAAGGAGGCGAACCGCCTCCACAATTTCCTCTGGGCTCCGCTCATGAATTACGATCGAATTGTGGCCGGAGCTCAGCAGTGTGGGGGGAGCGCCGGTTTCCGTGGTGATCATGGGAAGAGCGGCAGCCATCGCCTCCGCGCGTACCCGCCCGAAACCCTCCCAAAGTGAGGGGAACAGAAAGATGTCCGCCTCTCGATACAGCGTGATCAGATCAGAGGCCTCCAGCCTGGGATGAACAGTGATGCGGCTGCGCAATTGTTCCGGAAAGCTGCTCAGGACCTCGCATTCGGACAATAGCGTTCCGGCACAGCAGAGCCTGAGATCTGGAAATTCGCTCGCCAGCTGCGAGAATGCTTGCACCAGATAACGTATTCCCTTCATTTGTTGCCACTGGCTAACGAAAAGCAGGCGATTGGCCAGTTGGCGATATTCGTGACGGACAAAAAATCCCTCCTGTACACCGTGACCAATAACCCGAATGCACGAAGCCTCCGCCCATCCGTGCTGCTCGAGATAAGCAGACTCGGAGGGGTTAAGGCAGATCACCACGTCAGAATTACGGCAGGCCGTTCGCAAGATCCATCTCATGAAAGGACCCTGGACCAGGCGATAGCGGACAGTCAGAGGTTTGCCCGCACGTCTTGATTCTCCCAACAGAGCGCTGTGGTATAGAGGCTCAAGGCCGTGAAAGGATGTCACTCGCCGCTGAGACTGCAGCCGGCCAAATAGACGACGGATACAGTAGACTAGCCAACCGGAGTAACTGTGGGCGATAACCATGTCATACGGTTTCTCCTGTTGGAGGATGTGGAGCAGCAATGCCACGGGAAACAGGAAAGGATTGAAGCGCGGGCCAAGCTTCACCAGCAGAGGGAAGTCTTCGTAGGAAACGATGGAACACTCGCAACCCATCGATTCCAGGTACGTCGCGCGTTCTTTGGTGCTGAGATAGACGGCGGTGCGGGGATCCTTTGGTGTGTGAATGGCGAAGAGGACTCTCATTTTCCTTCCGGCATCAAAGTGTTCACGCGCGCCGGCGGGATTGACGCTGGCCGCGGCTTCAGCCTGACCCTAGAATGCAGGCATGCCGCCAGCAGTTCGGGTGCTGTCCATCGCGCATTCCTATGTTGTGGCATTAAACCGGAGGATCGCTCACGAAATACTACGAGAGAGCGGAGGAAGCTGGGAAGTTACTGTTGTTGCGCCCCATGAGATGCGCGGAGACCTGCGGCCTACGGCCTTTGAGCCGATGTCCCATGAGCCCTGCCGCGTGGAGGTAGTGCGGGTGCGCTGGCCGGAACGCATCCATTGCATGCTCTATAGTTCGCGCTTGCGGCACATCCTGGCGGAACCTTGGAACTTGATCCATTGCTGGGAGGAGCCATTTACCGCGGCAGGCGCTCAAGTCGCATTCCACACAAAAAAAACTCCGTTGGTTTTTTACACCTTTCAAAATCTCTCCAAGCGCTACCCTCCACCCTTTGCGCATATGGAGAGCTACGCCGTGACAAAATCCGCTGGATGGATTGCGGCGGGAAAGGAAGTGGAAGCGACACTTTTGCAGAGTACTGCCGGTTATCGCGAAAAGCCGCATCGTGTTCTCCCGTTGGGGGTGGACATGAGCGTCTTTCGCAGAGATCCAGCGGCGCGAGCGATCATCATGCAGAAACTGGGATGGGTACAGACAGGGCCGCCGGTGGTCGGTTTTCTGGGAAGGTTCGTGCCGGAAAAAGGTTTGCGACTGCTTACGCGAGCGGTAGATGGCGTGAGGGTTGAGTGGCGGGCGGTGTTTATCGGATCAGGACCGGAAGAGTCCTTTCTCCGACAGTGGGCGGCGAAGTACAGAGAGCGGGTGCGGATCATAACCAATGTGCACCATAGCGAGGTGCCGGCATACTTGAATGCTGTCGACATTCTCTGCGCCCCGAGCCAGACTGCGCGGCACTGGCGCGAACAATTTGGCCGTATGCTCATCGAGGCCTTCGCGACTGAAGTAGCCGTAATCGGGAGCGACAGTGGTGAGATTCCGCACGTCATGGGCGATGCGGGGCTCGTCGTCGGCGAGAACGAGGAGGCTGGTTGGGCGCGAGCGATCAGCGAGCTGCTGGATGATCCCGCGCGCCGCGATGAGCTTGCCAAACGAGGATTGCAGCGGGCGCGAGAACTCTTTTCCTGGCCAGTGATTGCACGCCAGCACGTTGAGTTTTTCGAGGAGCTGATGGCGAGCGGATATCCCCATGACAGCGGCCTTCGTTAAGAGCGGCGTTCGTTGACAGTGGGTTTGCCCCACCCTTCGCCTTCTTTTGGCGGGGGTGGGAACCCCATTTCCTTGGATCACCATCTGCCCGGCGCTGGCTGGTATACAATCAGGCCTGGCAATATCGAAGGCCGTCGCTTCTTTTCTTACTCACAGAATTTTCTCAACCGAATCAAGATTCAGCGCATCAGATTTTTTGTCTTTCTCTGCCAGCCCTGGCTGGTGCGAATCTGGTTAGCAGGGCTTCCAAAATCAGAATCAAAGGAGAGGCAGCATATGAGCAGGAGCACTGCGGCTCAACTGGAGGAACGACATCTAGCCGTTCTCGAAACCCCAACTGATCTCAACCACCGCGGCGTCACCGAGATCGCAGCCGCGCTACGGCAGTTATTGGCGGACGTGTTTGCCCTATACATGAAGACCAAGAACTTTCACTGGCACATGAGCGGACCGCACTTCCGCGATTATCACCTGCTGCTGGACGAACACTCCGAGCAGATCTTTGCCATGAGCGATGACATTGCGGAAAGAGCCCGCAAGATCGGGGCCACCACCCTGCATTCCGTCAGTGACATCTCGCGGAATCAGCGGCTCAAAGATAACAACGAAGAATTTGTGACACCCAAAGACATGATGTCTGAGCTTGCCGCCGACAATCAACAGCTCACGCGCTTTTTGCGCTCTGCGCATGAAATTTGCGAAGAGCAGAACGACGTTGCCACGGCTAGCTTGATCGAGGTCTGGATCGATCAAACCGAACGCCGGACCTGGTTCTTGTTCGAAACTGTGCGCAGTGTCTAGAGGCCCCCAAGAGATTCTCCGGGCTTCGCGCATTAACTGCAATTCTCACAGCTACAAGGAAGGAGTGTGTCAATGCCCTATATCACCGTCGGTAAGGAAAACTCCGGCAATATTGACCTTTATTACGAGGACCATGGAACGGGTAAGCCCGTAGTCCTCATCCACGGCTATCCCCTGAGCGGCGCGTCCTGGGAGAAACAACTGCCCGCTCTGTTGGACGCGGGTTACCGCGTGATCATCTACGACCGCAGAGGCTTCGGCCGATCCAGCCAACCCACTATCGGCTACAACTACGATACTTTTGCTGAGGACCTGCAAAAGGTCGTGACCCAGCTTAACCTGCGCGACTTCGCGCTGGTAGGTTTCTCGATGGGCGGCGGCGAAGTGGCGCGCTATATCGGTAAATATGGGTCGAAGGGGGTCACCAAGGCGGTATTCATTTCGTCGGTCCCACCGTATCTATTGAAGACGGGGGATAACCCCGAGGGCGTGGACGCCAGCGTATTCCAGGGGATTGAAAAAGCCGTGGCGACCGACCGCTATACCTTCTTCACCGAGTTTTTCAAGAATTTTTACAACACCGACCAACTGCTGGGTAAGCGAGTCAGTGAACAGGTGGTACAGGCGAGCTGGAACGTCGCAGCCGGAGCCTCTGCTACGGCCAGCCTGGCTTGTGTGCCTGCGTGGCATGAAGACTTCCGCCAGGACCTGGCGCGCGTGGATGTACCGAGCCTGGTCATCCATGGCGATGGGGACCGGATTGTTCCTCCCTCTGCTGCTGGGCTGCGGACGGCCAAGCTCGTCAAGGGAGCACGCCTGGCGGTGATCAAGGATGGGCCGCACTGCGTCACATGGACCCATGCCGAGGAAGTGAACCGCGAGCTACTCGACTTTCTGGGTCAGCAGAAGGCGGGAACGAAGAAGGAAGCGGCGGCATAGAAGCGGATCATTCGCGCTACTAATTCGTGGGGTGCTGGGTGACCGGCACCCCATATTCTTTCTAGCTGCGATCGCCGCCGATTCGCACGAATTTGCGTTTGCTTTGAGCACAGCTTTGGCTGCACCGTAGGACGCGGCCGCTAATCTCATCTCAGCGCAACTGTCATCCCGATCAAGCGCTGAAATCGCCTGCCGGCGATTCCAGCGCGCGTGGAGGGACCTGCTTTCTTCTGGTCACCATTGTTACAGCATCCCGGAAGATGCATTACGAACGACACCCCGCAAGCTGATTGGTGCTCATGGCGCCGGGGTGGCGAATACTTGTTTTAGCTTGGCAGGCGTGAGGAGTTCGGACAGCGAGTCAGTGCCAAACTTGGGCTTCAGATCGTAGATGGAAAATCCGCGCCAACGCAGGGGACTGAGACGATAGATATAAACGTAATCATCATCGTCCCATTGCCCGCTGTCTTCTGCTTCCTCTCGCGGAAGAAAGCCTTCGGGTTCGAAGCGGACGTGGAAAGCCAGCGATTGGGTCTGATCGTTTACTTCAATGGGATAGACGAGATCGCTGGTGAACCTGTCCGGATCGCACCCCCAGTTGTTGTGCATACAGCGTTTTTCATCGATTACTTTCTCCAACCGTGTACTGAACGCTCCACGCAAAGGGTCGTTCTTTTGCGGATAGAGCTGCTCGGATTTGTGCGTGGCGGGATCATAGAGCCAGAGCGTTTCTGGATGTACGTCGGCAAAGTGCACCATGTTTCCTGAGTAAACCAGCAAGCCTGTTTGAAAGAATCCTGCAGATCCACCTGGCAAGGTATGACTCACACTCAAATCCTCATTCAGAATCAGCAGACACCCAGCGGAAGGGTTCCAATGCAAATTCAAGTAATACCAGCTGTTGTGATGCTCCGCTCTCAGGACTGAACCAAGGCAATCATCTTGTAGTTCGGGCCTGTCCGGAAGGCCCTCAGACTTCTGGCCGGTAATGGCCACGTGCTGCCATTCCTGGGTTTTCTTGTCGAACCGTGTCAAAAACAGTGGCGGCCGCAATGCGTTCTCGTCCGCCGTGTCGACCATGTAATAGGCTATCAGAAATTCACGGTCATCATTGAGCACGTCGTAGCTGGTGATTCTCGAGGTGAGGTGGGGAATAGAAGCGGGAGGAGACGGAATTTCGTGCTGCTGGAGCACGTCGGCAAGGGTTTCGCGTTCCTGAGCTGACGTGTTGCCGATGAAAACCACGCCTGCAATCAGAACAAGCACCGCTTGTCGCATTGTTGTGTTCCGTTGGACAAACTCTAGCATGGAAATGCGCGGTGCCCGGGAAAGTGTGCTGCATTTCCGGGTCGTAGGTACGAAACCGCAAGATTCTTCGACTCGGGCCTCGTCATTAAGCTCGGCCCTCGCTCAGAATGACAGCTTGGCGGAAAGTGGATGGGGTTAGCTGTACCCAACAACTCGTGTTCACCGAATGCGGCTGAATTCCGAATCGTTTACTGCGCTGGGCGTGCAGACCAGCGTCCCCGTATCTTCATCGATCTGAAGGGCGACCGGGTCGGGGCAGCGGCGGCTCTCGCCAGAGTAGCGGATGTCGGCGGCTGATAACGTGCGGTCGAAGCGAACTTCAAAGACCCTGCCATCGGGCGTTCCTACCAGCGCAGTGAAAGGCTGGCTGTCCAGCGCGGCGAGGTCATAAATCACTCGAAAATTTCTGTGGGCGTTGAACGCCTGCCAGGCGCAGCGGTTGGCGTTGCTGGGGTCGCGGGCCAGCGGTACGCGCCCACAATCGGCGAAGCCGCCCCCGGCCAAGGCACGAGTATAGCGGTCGACGGGATCGAAATAGCGGTAATAGAGAGCTTTGGCCTGGTAGCGGTAATGCTGAATCCGGATCGAGAGAGCGGCGTAGTTCCACCAGGCCAGGAACGCGATCGCCAAGCAAGCGGTGAGAACCAGAAGAATCTTGCGCATGGCCACTGTCTGAAGTCCAAATCAGACGCCCAATATATTGACACCAGAAGCGACCGCTGGGGTTGCCGGGAATCAGCAATCAGTAGCCAGCATTCAGCGAATCTCGAGGACCGACAGAACTGCGGGTTCGGAGTACAGGCCCCATTCCTGGGAGGAGAAGACGCAAGGTCCTTCGCCTCGGACGCGGAACGGTTCGCCGCGTCCTCGCTCAGAGTAAGAATTTGCTGACAGGCCTTCGGTCCAACAGAATCTACGTCAGGCTAGTCTCTTCGTAAGTGCCGTACACTTCGCGCAGCGCATCACAGATCTCGCCCACCGTGGCATAGGCGCGAACGGCATCGATGATATAGGGCATGGTGTTAGCGTCGGAGATAGACCCGTCGGGCTTCACCTTCGGCTCCTGGGCGGCTGCTTTCCTCAGGGCATCGAGGCGGCGGCGCACTTCGTCATTCGAGCGCGCCTGGCGGAGGCGCTTGAGTTTTTCGGACTGCTGCCGGGCGACGCTCTCGTCGATATAGAGGATCTCGGGCGCCGGCTCCTCGACCGTAAATTCGTTGGCGCCGACAATAATCTTCTCCCGTGCTTCCACTGCGCGCTGGTATTGATAGCTGGCTTCCGCGATCTCCTTCTGGGGATAGCCGCGCTCGATTGCTTTGACCATGCCCCCCATGGCATCCAGCTTGCCAAAATAATCGAAAGCGCCATTTTCCATGTCGAGAGTAAAGCGCTCCAGAAAATAGGACCCAGCCAGTGGGTCGATGGTCTGGGTGACGCCAGTTTCGTAAGCGATGATTTGCTGGGTGCGCAGCGCGATACGTGCTGCCTGCTCCGTCGGCAGAGCCAAGGCTTCGTCGTAACCGTCGGTGTGCAGGGACTGGGTGCCCCCGAGCACCGCTGCCAGCGCCTGGATGGCAGTGCGGGCGATGTTGTTCATGGGCTGCTGAGCAGTAAGCGATACGCCGGCCGTCTGCGTATGGAAACGCATCAGCCAGGTGCGCTGATTGCGCGCGTGGAAGCGGTCCTGCATCAGCCGATACCAGATCTTTCGCGCGGCGCGGTACTTGGCAATCTCCTCGAAGAAATCGTTATGGGCGTTGAAGAAGAAGCTGAGGCGAGGACCGAATTCATCCACATCGAGGCCTCGGCGAAGCGCCCACTCGACGTACTCCACACCGTCGTAGATAGTGAACGCGAGTTCCTGTAGCGCCGTGGATCCGGCCTCGCGGATGTGGTAGCCGGAGATCGAGACGGTGTTCCACTTCGGCGTGTACTTCGAACCGAACTCGAAGGTATCGATCACCAGCCGCATCGATGGCGCCGGCGGATAGATGTACTCCTTTTGCGCGATGTATTCCTTGAGAATGTCATTCTGGATCGTGCCGGAAATCTTTTTCCAGTCCGCGCCCTGCTTTTCTGCCACTACCAGGTACATCGCCCAAAGCACCGAGGCAGGAGAATTGATGGTCATCGAGGTGGTGGTCTTCTCCAGGTCGATGCCATCGAAAAGAATCTCCATGTCCTCCAGCGAATCGACGGCCACGCCGCACTTTCCGACTTCGCCTTCGCTGAACGGATGATCAGAGTCGTACCCCATCAAGGTCGGCAAATCGAAAGCTACCGAAAGACCGCCACCGCCGTGCGCGAGCAGATATTTGTAGCGCTGGTTGGTCTCCTCCGGAGAGGCGAAACCGGAGAACTGGCGCATGGTGAACAGACGGCCGCGATAACCCGTGGCGTGGATGCTCCGCGTATACGGTGGCTGGCCAGGATAGCCAAGGTATTTTTCGTAGGTCCAATCTTCCGGCAGGTCAGCCGGTGTATAAAGGCGGCGCAGCGGAACGTTCGAAATCGTGCTGAAGCGGGCTTCGCCGCACTCGTCGAGATTCGTGCCGGTAGGCGCGCCGATAGGCTTTTCGGGATTCTTCTCTAGCGAAGGAGCCAGCGTTTTCTCCGCCCAGTCCTTTTCGGAAGCAGAAGGATGGCGGCCTTCGAGAACATCGTGAATGGCAGATTCTTTGATGCCGGTATCCGGTCTGGCTTTACGAGGCATAAGCGCGGTTTATGCCTCTATCTTGGCAGATGGCTGCGAATCGAGCAACATGGCGCGAGTAAGGAAGATACGAACGAACCCCTGTCGGGCGGCTCCGTGGGGCGGCGTGGAGTCAATCAGTGTATGCGTGAAAACTCACTTTTATGCTGCTGAGGGGCCTCTAACTATGATAAGGGAGCCCCTGCGTGGGGCGAAACAGCTGACGGCTGGCCGCTGATTGCTGAGTGCAAAATGCAATCCCATTCACGCCGCGCGAACGGACGCCGTGCGCGACGCTTCGCGATATCCCACCGCCGCGTGATAAATAGCGCGGTCGAAAAACTGCTCCGTCAGATGCAGGAGCTCCAGTGCTCCATACAGATTGATCTGCGTTTCCGCAACGCCCTCTTCCTGCAGGAAGTCCCAGAGATTTTCCTTGACGACGATCAGTGCCCAATACAGGTGGTCGAAGCGAACACCCTGCTCCCAGCGGCGGCGCCCGAGGTGTTTGTAAGTTGCTTCAATGTCTTCTTCGGTCTTGTTCAGGAGCCAGTCGGTGAGATTTTTGTAGACCTCGAGGACACGCGCCTGCATTTCCGAGCTAGGCACTCTTTCCATGTCGGAGCAGCGATGACTGGCTTGTAGTTTCTGCATCAAAGCCTGTGCCAGCTCGTCTGCGTGGGATTCGATAAGACGCACCAGGTGAAGGTCAATCATTGGCCGCCTCCCGTCGATGTGACGACCTGCTGTCAGCATGCTGACAGTAACAACAGAAGGAAAGGTAACGATTCGAATGTTACTCCGCTATCCAAGCGCTGTCAGTGACAACCAGGCCGAGCGCAGTGGCTAATCCCAAAGGAGTAACAGCCCTCGCCTACTTATGGCCGCTATGGGCGAGGGTTTCCATTCGATGTGCAATCTTTTGCACAAGCCGCCTGGATGCGAATTTTTCTCTACATTTACAACTGGTGTGTATCGTGGAGTTAGCTTCCAGCATCTCATGAATAGTTTGGTACTCGATATGCACTTTGACGGGTGCAGAAGAGAGATCAATTGTTTGGGGTGCGCTGTGGGAGGCTACTTCGTCACATTGGGAGTTCCGCAAGGATCCTGGGTCAGACGTCACTGGGTAGCGGTGTTGTTCTTGTTTGCCGCGTTACTGGTAACCTTGATCGTGGATCGCCAAGGTCAAACCATCAGTTCTCAGCAAATGCTGATTAAGACGCTGTTCCTCGACAGCCTGGAGCTTACGGCGGTCAAGACCAGGAATCTCGAACAGCAGCGCGAGAAGGCCCAGGCAGAGATGGAGGCGGCGCAGGGAGAAACTGCGCAGGATGCCTCTCCTGAAGCGGAAGCGCCAGCCAAACCGAAGCAGGCCAACCCGGGGCATGACGTCGAGCTCAAGAACCGAGCCAAGAGACAAACCAAGATGCCTCCCCGTGACTTGGAAAGCGAACCGCGAGTACGGTGGGTAAACGGGGTATAGCGATCGGACGGTGACAATACCCTGTCCTTGGGGAACGGCCACGGTCGTTCCCTTCGTGTTTTGTGACAATCCCGCTCTGCCGGAACGTAGATCTACCTCGAAAGCAAGGAATCCGCAGCCCTGCCGAGCAGTAATGACACGCGAGTGCGCAGGAGATCCTCGGCCTCAGCCATCATCTCGTGAACGATTTCGGCTGCGGGCTGGATCCGGCCAGTAATGGCGGCGCCATCGCCTGCGGCCAGGCACATTTCTTCGAAGTCCCCATCGGTCTCAGGTGTAGGCAGGGCTGCGGAATACTTGGGCATAGGGTATTGGTGCCCGGCCAGGAGAGCCTTGCCGATGACGACCGGAGGATCCGGCTGGGGTGGCGTCTTCTGATCACGACCACTCCACTCGCGAACAACGCGATTGCGGATCACCCGCATGGGCTGATCGGGCCACTCGGGGCCAAAGAGGGACGTTGTAGTGATGTCCGTCTCGGTGGCGGCCACGACACGACGCTTATATTCCTCATGGGCGAAGGCTTCGCGGCTAGCGAGCAGGCGCGTGCCCACGCAAACCGCGTCCGCCCCGAGTGCCAGGGCAGCCGCAGCCGAGCGTCCACAAGCGATCCCTCCAGCGGCCACCACGGGCATGGGAGCAACGGCATCCAGCACCGCTGGAACCAGGGTCATCAGGCCAATCTTGCTCTTGTTGTGGCCGCCCGCCTCACTGCCCTGAACGATGAGCGCATCCGCCCCAGCAGCAACTGCACTGCGTGCCTGGTCCACCCCACCCACACTTAGCCAGACCTTGATCCCCGCTTTCTTCAGACGATCAATCCAGGCTGCAGGGGGAATGTTCCAGAAAAAGACAACCAGCGGGACCTTCTGCTCGACGCAGACATCGATATGCTCCGGAGTGGCGGCTGGGCCCAGGGCGGTGTTTTCATAAATGAGATCTATCCCGAAGGGTCGCGACGTAAGCGAGCGGATCTGATCAATCTGTGCTTTGAGTCCGGGCGGCGGAGTCACCGCCACGCCAAGAAGTCCAAGGCCGCCGGCGTTGCATACTGCCGCTACCAATTCCGGCAGGGCAACGAATCGCATGCCCGCCGATACAAAGGGAAACGTCAGGCCATAGTCGCGAGTCAAACGAGTCTGCAGCATGAGAGAGCATCCTCCAAGTGCGCAGCAGAGTGTATACCGAGGGTCTGGGGAGATAGGAGTATCCGCCCACACAGGGTCAGCCGGGACGCGACCGGCTCAATTCCCAGGCTTTGGCGTATTTCCACGAGACATAAGTGGCGTGGTAGAGGTGCAGAAGCAGGCCTTCGCGGCCATCCAGAAATCCCAGCCGAAGAAAATAGTTGTAGAAGAACGTAGCCGCCGGACGGAAAACAATATTCAGCAGGCTGAAGCCATGCGGCGCTTTCTCTACCGCCATTTCCGCTGCCAGCGAGGAGTAGTGGTTCATGTGGTCGATGTAGGAGGAGAGAGTGGGGTAGGCCTTGTGAATGAGGGAGATATCCCCATCAACGAAATCCCATTCAAGGACATGGGTCTTTCCTTGGACGTTAACCGTTTCGTGAACGCGCCGATCTTCGAATTGACCCTTGCGTCTGCGAAACAGGCGCAGCTTCCGGTCCGGGGAGAAGCCCCCATGCCTGATCCAACGGCCCAGGAAATAGTTCTTGCGTGAGATCCAGTAACCCGAGATCTTCGAATGGTCATCTTGATCCAGTCCGAGTACTCGCGCGATAGCCTCCCGAGTGCCTTGGCTAACCTCTTCATCCGCATCCAAGCTCAAAATCCAGTCTCCGCTCGCCTTCTCGATAGCCGAATTCTTTTGCGCGGCGAAGCCCTTCCAGGGTTCGACAAAAACTTTCGCGCCCAAGGACCGCGCGATCTCCAGGGTTCGGTCGGTAGAGCCGGAATCGACAACGATGATTTCGCCCCCTGGATCGTGCATCAGTGGTGCCACACTCTTCAGGGTGCGCTCGATGTTCAATTCTTCGTTGTAGGTGATGATGACGACCGAAAGCGTCACGGGCGGAATTTAAACACAGAGCAGCGGACGAAGGCAGCGAAATTCACTTGCGCTCTTTCGCCTGGCTGCGGGGT
>Ga0187776_10000056_pt1 | contig 57236 bp, 60 predicted proteins | sample 0216_BV02_MP12_2_FD_132426 | JGI IMG/M metagenome (GOLD analysis project Ga0187776, IMG submission 132426) | Tropical peat soil microbial communities from peatlands in Department of Meta, Colombia - 0216_BV02_MP12_20_MG | ecosystem: Environmental > Terrestrial > Soil > Wetlands > Peat | place...
ACGGCGCCCGCCGCTCCCGCCGCGACCACTCCGGCGAGGAATCGGCGGCGATCGGGGTTCGTGTCGTGGGCCATGGCTGGCTCCTCCTTGAAACTGCTGGAAATTCTAATCCCCGCGAGGCGTTCCTCGCCCCGGAACGCGGCCGGGAATCCTTCTCGCCGTTGGCAAGAAATCTTTGATGGATCATGGGGTTTCGCGTATAATGTTTCTCCCTTTTGATTCTTTTCCGAGTATCCCACCTTGCAAGAAATCCTCAAGTACCTGAAGGACCGCGGTGAGAAGCTCGACTCCGAGATCGCTCTGGCGACGGGGATGCCGCTGGATGCCGTGCGGCGCCACGTGTCCGAGCTGTCCGCCCGGGGCGAGATCATGACCTGCCAGTCGACGCGCTTCATCGAGGGCAAGAAGATCGAAGGCCTGCTCTGCCGCATCGCGGGCTATGTTCCGCCCGCCGCTCCCGGCAGGAAGCCGAAGGCGCAAAAGGCGCTGGCGTCGTAGAATTCGCGCACCCGATGGTGCGCAATCTGCTGCTCGTCTGGCTGATCAACGCGCTGGCGCTGCTGGCGCTGCCGTACGTCGTGCCCTCGGTGCAGGTCGACAGCATCATGACTGCGCTGGTCGCGGCGCTCGTGCTCGGCCTGGCGAACGCGCTCATCCGGCCGGTGCTGGTGGTGCTGACGCTCCCGGTGACGCTCGTCACGCTCGGCCTGTTCGTGTTCGTGATCAACGCGCTGCTCTTCTGGTTCGTCGCCTCCTTCGTGAAGGGCTTCTCGGTTGCCGGATTCTGGTCGGCCTTCCTCGGTTGGCTCGTCTACGCGCTCATCTCCTGGGCGGCGAGCCACCTCGTGTTCGGCCCGCCGCGCGTCGTCGTGGTGCGGCGCGACCTCTAGTGGCGAAGCTCCGCGCCGGGGAGCCTGCGAAGTCCTCCGCCTACGATCCGGCGGTCGCGCTCGAGTTCTTCAGCTCCGCGGGCAAGCCCCAGCCCTTCGCCAAGGGCGCGACCATCTTCTCGGAGAGCCGCATCGGCCTGCCGCTGCTGCTCATGCCGAACCGCATCTACCTGCTCCTCGAGGGCGAGGTGGGCCTGTTCGCCGGCGAGGAGCACATCGCCTCCATCCACGCGGGGGAGGTATTCGGCGAGATGGCGGCGCTCGGCGGGACCGCGCGCAGCGCCACGGCGCTCGCGATGTTCGACTCCAAGGTGATCGGCCTGGACGAGGCGCAATTCGGTGCGGCGCTGCGCAGGAATCCCGCCTTTGCGCTGATGCTATTGGGCGTCATGGCGGCGCGCCTGCGCGACACGATCGGGCGCCTGGGAGGCGCTCCGCCGGCGGACACCGCCTGGCGCGAGGCCGCGGCGCTCGATCCCCAGCTTCTGTCGGACCTCGTGTCGGTCGTCGGGCCTTCGGCGCGCTTCCGCTATCCCGCGGGCAAGCAGATCATGCGCGAGGGCCAGCGCGGCGTGGCGCTCTACGCCGTGCTCGAAGGCCGCGTCGAGATCAGGATCGGCGACGCCGTCGTCGAGAAGCTCGGGCCGGGCGGCGTGTTCGGCGAGATGTCGCTCGTCGAGCGCAAGCCGCGCCTCGCGAGCGCCGTCGCCGAGACCGACTGCGCGCTCCTCGCCATGAGCCGCCACATGTTCTTGCACCTGGTGAAGAAGAGCCCCAAGTTCGGGCAGGCGCTCCTCAAGGCGGTCGGCGAGCGCGCCGCCTTCATGGCCTCGCGCCTTCGCGAGCAGGAGCCGGGGAAAGCCGCGGCCTGAGGCCTCAGGGCCGGCGCGCGTACGCCGCGTCAAACGCAGCCTCGAGCTTGTCGTGCGTGCCGCGCAGGCCGTCGACGACCCGCTTCGCCCACTCGAAATACTCGCGCCGCCGCTCGAGCGGCCATTGCGCCGGCGGATGCTCGGCGACGTCGCGCAGGTTGGCGATCTTGTCGGCGAGCTTCACCAGCTTCGCCGCGCGCGACAGGCCGGCGGCGTGCACGATCTGGAGCTGCTTGCGCTCGGCCTTGGGCAGCGACTTGTCGTCGGTGACCTCGCGCACGACGTCGGCGACCTCGCCGCCGAACCGCGCGGCGAGCTCCTCGTAGCTCGTCTGCGTGTCCTCGATGGTGTCGTGCAGCACCGCCGCGCGCAGCACCAGAGCGTCCTGCACGCCGCCTTCGACGGCGAGGATCCGCGCGAGCGCGATCGGGTGGTTGATGTACGGCGAGGCCTCGGCGTCCTTGCGCCGCTGGTCGCGGTGCTTGTCGGCGGCGAAGGCGAGCGCGTCGACGAGCGCCGCGGGATGCGCGACGCGCTCGGGCGTTCCAGCGCCGAACTCCGCGAGCAGCCGCGACAGCTTCACGTGCGCGACCAGCGCGTCGGGAACGGCGTCGACGATCTCGCGGTAAGGGACGGTGAAGCCGGGGTTGCCCTCGAACCTCACCAGCATCCGCAGCCGGTCGATCACGCCGCGCATCTCGGCCGCGGCGTCGCGGTCCTCCGAATCGGCGAGCTCGTCCAGCCCGGCGATCAGCGCCGAGAGCACGCGCAGCCATTCGAAGGAGGCGTCGCGGAGCACGAGGTCGAGCAGCTCGCCCTTCGACTCGACGCGGCCGTGCTCGCGCTCGTAGCGCGCGCGCTGGGCGTCGAGCAGGGTCTTGTGCAGCTCGAGCAGCGCGTGGCGCAGCGCTTCGAGCTTGGGGTCCGCGGTCATGGAAATCCGTAAATGGGGGCGGAGCCGCCCGGATTCCACCCGGAGCCGCCCTCTGGCGAAACAAACGAAACAGGAAAGGCCGCCCGCCGAAATCCGCCTGACGCACTCTCCCGGTAGATTCGCGCGGGGGTCAAAGGGAGAAAGCCATGAGATTTCTTACCGTAGGGGTCCTTGCCGCGGGGGTCGCGATCGCGGGCGGCGCGAACGGGGACGAGGCGCTGCGGCGCGAAGCCGCGGGCCTGTTCGGCCGGATCGAGGCGGGCAAGGTGTCGCCGGACAGTCCGGAAGCGAGGCTCGGCCGGGCGCTTTTCTGGGACACCCGCGTCTCGGCGGACGGCAAAACCGCGTGCGCCAGCTGCCACGCGGCGGGAGACTGGGGCGCCGACCGGCGGGCGTTCTCGATCGACGCGCGCGGCGAGGCCACGTCGCGCCATTCGCCGACGGTGTTCAACTCGATCGGCCAGCCGGCGCTGCGCTGGCTGGGCGACCGCAAGACGGGCGCCGACCAGGCCGAGGGCTCGCTCACCGGCTCGATGGGCTTCGCGTCGAAGCAGGACGGCGTCGCGCGGCTCGCCCAGCTCGATTACCTGCCGGCGTTCCGCGCGGCGTATCCGAAGGAAGCGGAGCCGCTCTCGGCGCGCAACTACGGGCGTGCCCTGGAAGCGTACGAGGCCACGCTCGTCACGCCGGCGCCCTTCGACCGCTACCTCGGCGGCGACGACGCCGCACTCGGCCGGCGGCAGAAGGCCGGCCTGCGCGCGTTCATCGCCAACGGCTGCGCCGGCTGCCATTACGGACCGCTCCTCGGCGGAGAGACGTTCCAGCGCTTCGGAATCGTCAAGGACTACTGGACCGAGACCGGCTCGAAGAAGATCGACGTCGGCCGCTTCGCCGCGACCAGGATGGAAGGAGACCGCTACGTGTTCCGGGTGCCGATGCTGCGCAACGTGGCGAAGACGGCCCCGTACTTCCACGACGGCTCGGTCGAGAGGCTCGACCGCGCCGTGCGCGTCATGGGCGTGGTCCAGCTGGGGCGCTCGCTCGACGACGCCGCGGTCGCCTCGATCGTCGCCTTCCTCGAGTCGCTCACGGGCGAAGTGCCCGGGCACTACGCTCCGCCCGGCCGGCAGCCGCAGCGCTACGCTCAGTAGGCGAGCTTCGGGTACCAATCCTTCCCGCGTCCCTCGCGCGTCAGATCGAAGAGGTTCCACACCGGCCACATCATGTCGATGTGGCGCGGATGCTGCCCGGGATCGGTCGGGGCGAACATCAGCTCGCTCCCCCAGGTGTGGCGGATGGTGTCGCCGTCGCGCGTGAAGACGTTGAGCGAGGGGTTCTGGTCTCCGTCTTCGTCCTCGCCGTGGTAGTCGCGGTTGTAGCTGTTGTTCGCCGAGGACAGCAGCCGCAGGTGGCGCCAGCCGCGCTCGCGCGCGATCTCGCGGATGCGCTGGATCGGCGACTTCGCCACGACCGCGACGTTGAGCCGCTGCGAGACGTGCCGCGCCGCGCCGTTCAGGCTGTCGAGCATGCTGGTGCACATCGGGCAGGCCTTGGCCATCGCCGGGCCGTACATGTAGTTGTAGACGATGAGGCTGCCGTCGCGCCCGAAGAGCTCCGACATCCTCACGCGGCGCACAGTTTGCGTGTCGTCGAGATCGGCCGCGCCCTCCTCGAACTCGTAGTCCTCGGGGACGGCGCCGCCGAGGGGAAGTGTCCGGCGCAGCGCCGCGACGGCTTCCACCTTCCTGCGCAGCTCCATCTCGGCCTTCAGCAGCCTCTCGCGCGCCGCGCGGTAGGACTGGCTCTCGTTGGGGAAGCGCTTCCTGTGCAGCGTCTTCGCTGCGGACTTGCGCCGGGTCGTGCTCTTGCGTTTCGCTGCGGGCTTGCGCTTGGCCTTGGCCATGTGGATCTCCTCTCGAGCGGGCGGATTGATTCGCATTCTAAGCCCGGCAGCGCGCGGGCTTGCAATTCCCGGCGCCCGGCCCCAGCTAATTGCTTCTCGCAATTCTTTCAGGAACGAATCCATGCTCTTCGAACCGTTTTCCTCGCGCACGCTCGCGCTCCGTAACCGTCTTGTCATGTCGCCCATGACACGCAGCCGGGCGGTCGACTTCAACACCCCCAACGCGCTCATGGCCGGGTACTACGCCCAGCGCGCCACGGCGGGCCTGATCGTCACCGAGGGCGTCTCGCCCTCCCCCAACGGCCTGGGCTACGCGCGCATTCCGGGCCTGTTCAACGACGCGCAGGCGCGCGGCTGGAAGGCGGTCACCGACGCGGTGCACGCGAAGGGCGGCACGATCTTCGTCCAGCTCATGCACACCGGCCGCGTCACGAGCGCCGCCAATCTCCCCGCGGGCGCCGAGGTGGTCGGGCCGATGGCCGAAGCCATGCCCGGTGAAATCTATACGGACGCAGCGGGCATGCAGCCGCACGGCCTCCCGCGCGCCATGAGCGAGCGCGACATCGCGCACGCCGCGGGCGAATACGCCCAGGCCGCGCGCCTCGCGATCCAGGCGGGGTTCGACGGCATCGAGCTGCACGCCGCGAACGGCTACCTGATCGAGCAGTTCCTGAACGCGAACGTCAACAAGCGCAGCGACGGCTACGGCGGCAGCATCGCCAACCGCAACCGCTTCGCTCTCGAGGTCGCGCACGCGGTGGTCGGGGCGATCGGCGCCGACCGCGTCGGACTGCGCCTGTCGCCCTTCGGCGCGTTCAACGCGACCGGCACCTATCCGGAGCAGGGCGAGCAGTACCTCGCGCTCGCGCGCGACCTCTCGGCCATGGGCCTTCTCTACCTGCACGTGCTCGACCACTCCCCGATGGGGGCGCCCGCCGTGCCCGAGGAGTACAAGCTGAAGCTGCGCCAGGCCTTCAAGGGCGTATTCATCCTCGCCGGCGGGTTCGACCGCGACAAGGCGGAGAAGGCGCTCGCCGGGAACCGCGCCGATCTCGTCGCCTTCGGCAAGCCCTTCCTCGCCAACCCCGACCTGGTCGAGCGCCTGAAGCAGCGCGCGCCGCTCAACGCGCCGGATTTCTCGACTTTCTACACGCCGGGGGCGAAGGGCTACACGGACTACCCCGCGCTCGACCAGCTCGAGGCCCTGACGCAGTAGCTCAGGCCTCCGCCTCGATCGGCCGCCGCTCCTTCACCGCCTCGCCGATGCGCTCGTATTCGGCGATCACCTGCGCGCCGAGCAGCAGCAGCGTCGCGGCCACCTCGAGGCTGAGCAGCACCACGATCGCCGTTGCGAGCGAGCCGTAGACCACGTTGACCTGCGAGAGCGACGCGAAATACCAGGCGAGGCCGAAGCGGATCAGCTCCCACAGCAGGCCCGCCGTCGCGCCGCCGATGAGCGCATGCACGGCCGAGAGGCGCCGCGCCGGCATGAAGTAGTAGATCGCCGAGATCAGCAGGATCTCCGCGGCCACGCCGGCGACGTAGATGAGGAAGCGCGACGTGCCGCCGAACGAGACCGCGTGGCCGAGCACGACGAAGCGCTCGCCTCCCAGCACGATCAGGTCGGCGATCACGTAGGTGCCCGCGAAGAGCGCCGCGCCGATCAGGATGATGTAGGCGAACGGCAGGAGCAGCGTGACGAGGAAATGGCGCTTCCTCTTCTCAACGTGGTGCGTGAAGATCACCGAGATCGCGTTCTCGAGCACGCGGAACCCGAGCTGGCTGAAGAAGATCATGGTGACGAGCAGCACCCAGCCGATCGCGTCGCGGTGGTCGAGGAAGGCGCGCAGCTCGGCGAGCAGCTCGCCGTCCTTGCCCGGCACCACGTACTCGAGCGCTCTCGAGAGCGTCGCGAGCAGCACCTCCTCGTCCATGAGGCCGGAGAGCGCAATCACCATGAGGATGAGGAGCGGCACGATGGAGAGCAGCGCGTAGTACGCGACCGCGCCCGCGAGGAGCAGCCCCTGATTGGCGTTGAAGGCCCGGATGACGCCGAGCGCGAACGCCGCCGGGTGCCTGAGGACGTAGATTTGCCTGAGGCGCTTCCAGGGCGCAATCATTCAGAACCAGCGCCTGACCAGCCAGACGACGAGCGACAGCACCGCCGAGACGAGCAGGCAGGTCGTGATCGGGAAGTAGAACCCACCGCTCGCCGTCTCGATGCGGATGTCCCCGGGCAGCCGCCCGAGGCCGAGCTTGCCGAGCCAGGGCCAGAGCAGGCCCGCGAGGAGAAGCAGCGCGCCTGCCGCGATCAGGAATTGCCGCATCCGGATAGCTTAAACGACGACGCCCGCTTGGGAGGTCTTCCCCGACACTCCCCTGCATCCAGGGGAACTACCTCACTCTTCTCGGCCCCGAAGGACCCTCCGAGCGGGGGAAGACCACCCAAACGGGCGCCTTTACGAAAACCATGATCCGCGTTTTCAAAGCCGGTGTTTTGATCCAGATCAAGAAGTGACGGGAAGGCCGGCCGGATGCTGGCGTACTGCACCAACGTCAACAGCGAAGGAGAGCAGCATGATCGCCAATCGGAAACTCTCGGCAACTCTTGCGGCCGCGCTGCTGAGCGGCCTTTGCATCTCGCACGCCAACGCCGCGGGCGGCCTGTATCTCGGTGCCGGCGTCGGCCAGACGACCGTCAAGGACAGCACCACCGCGGGGACCCTCGACGCCAACGACACGGCCTACAAGGCGTTCGTGGGGTACCGGTTCAATATCATCCCGATCATCGACCTTGCGGTCGAAGGCGGCTACACCGACTTCGGCAAGCCCTCGCAGAGCTTCGGCGGGCAGAACGTCGAGTTCAAGTTGCACGGATACGACGCCGCGGGCCTGCTGATCTTCCCGCTGGGCCCCATCGATCTCTACGGCAAGGCGGGCATGCTGTCCTGGAGCGCGGACACCAGCGCCGCGGGAACGACCACGAGCAAGACCGGAACCGACCCCTTCTACGGCGTCGGCGTCGGCTTCAACATCTGGAAGATCGGCATCCGCGCCGAGTACGAGCAGTACAAGATCAAGGACATCGACCACGTGTACATGTCTTCGGTCAGCGCGCTGTTTCAGTTCTAGGACCGGTCCTGGCAGGTGACAAGATCCGTGTGCGCGAAGCCCTTGGAGTAGTCGAGCACGGAGATCACCGTCGGCGTCACGCGGAAGATGCGGACGTCCTCCGGTTTCGGCATCGGCAGCGGGACAGGGGTCTGCTGCGGCGGGTACTTCGCGATCAGCAGGCCCATGACCTTCTGCGCCTCCTTCGGGTCGACGACGCTTGCGTGCGCGCCGCCATCGACGGCCCCTTGATGTCGATCACCTGGGGCGTGTCGTGATCGATCGTCAGCGATAATCGTATGACTGCCGGAGCGTCAGGCATTGACGCATGTCAAGCGAGCTTCCGACCCCCGGGGTTTGCATTCACGGCTCACCTCCCTGGAACGTTTACCGTACCATGTGTGAAAGCAGCGTATCCTCGATGCGAACGTAAGGGAGCCGCAGAATGAGACGCGCAGCGCCCGGTTCATGCGGGTGGATCCTTTCCAGGTCTCCGGTGTTCGTCGCCGCCGCGCTGGGCTTCGTCGCCTCCGCCGCGGCGCAGGATCTCGCGGTCGTGCGAGTGAACACCTTCCCCGTCGCCGGCTACGCGCCGATGTGGCTCGGCATGGAGACGGGGATTTTCGCCGGGCGGGGCATCAGGATCGCGCTGCAGTTCACCGCGAATTCCGACTCGCAGCGCGAAGGCCTTGCCCAGGGCTCCTTCGACGTCGCGCACTCCGCCGTCGACAACGCCGTGGCGATGGTCGAGACCGCGCACGAGGACGTGATCATCGTGACCGGCGGCGACGACGGCATGAACGAGTTCGTCGTGCGCCCCGAGATCGCCTCGCTCGCCGACATCCGCGGCAAGTCGCTCCTCGTCGATGCGCCGAACACGGCGTACGGCCTCATGGCGCGCAAGATCCTCAAGAACGCCGGCCTCGTGGACGGCAGGGACTACGCGCTCAAGCCGGTCGGCGGCACGCCGCTGCGCCTCGCGGGGCTGCTGCAGGGCCCTGACAATGCCGCGGCGATGCTCAATCCGCCGTACTCGTTCGCCGCGAAGGACAAGGGGCTGAAAAGCCTCGGCAACGCCGTCGAGCTGCTCGGCCCCTACCAGGCGGGTGGGGCCTTCGTGATGCGCAAGTGGGCGCGCGCCAACGGCGGCCTGCTGGAGCGCTACATCGCCGCCACTATCGAGTCGGTGCGCGCGGCGCTCGATCCGGCCAATCGCGCGCGGGTGATCTCGCTCATCGCGACGCGCCTCAAGCAGGACCCGAAGGTTGCCGAGATCACCTACGCGACCCTCGTCGGCCCGCACGGCCTCGCGCGCGACGCGAAATTCGACATGGAAGGATTCAAGGCGGTGCTCGCCCTGCGCGCCGAGATCGAGGGACAGTGGGGCGGCCGCGCGCCCGCTCCGGATCGCTACGTCGACCTCGGCTACTACGAGCGGGCGCTGAAGCTCGTCGGCGACAGGAGGTAGCGAGGGCCGGAAACCGCCTGCCGCCGGCTCAGTTGCGCGCGAGATACTCCCGCGCCTGCGCGGTCTCCGGTCGCGGCTCGCCCTGGCCCGCCATGTCGACCAGCCGGCCGAAGTACTGCTTCGCCTTCGCCGGGTCGCCCGCCTGCGACGCGGCGAGCCCCGCACCGTACAGGCCGCGGTAGCGGTTGGGCTCGCGCGTCTGCGAGGCCTCGTACTCCTTCAGCGCCTCGGCCGGGCGCTTCGCCTCGAGCAGCATGTCGCCGAGCAGCTCGCGCGCCGGCAGCAGCCGCCCGGGCGTCACGACGTTCTTCTCGCTCTTGTCCTCGATGTCGGCGGCCTGGCGCATCAGGCCGAGCGCGTCGTCGGCGCGCTGCTGCGCGAGCGCGATCCACGCGAGCGACGAAAGCCGCATGACCTCGACCTCGTTCGCCCAGTAGCCGCTCTTCGCCGCCTTGAGCTGGTCGCGGATCGCGGCGATGCGCTCGACGTCCTTCTGCGCCGAGGCTGGATCGCCGCTCCTCGCCGCGCCGAGCGCGCGCGCGAAGTGCGTCATCGCCTCGGTGAACGGGAACCTGCCGCCGGGCGCGGGCTCCAGGCGCGCCGCCGCCTTCCAGTCGCCGCGCTCGAGCGCGTAGCGCGCCGGCATCGCGGCGAGCGCGTACGGACCGGCGGCGCTGCCCGGGTTGCCCCCGGTCACGCCGCGTGCCTCCTCGAGGATCTTGCGCGCCTCGGCGTCGCGCGCGAGCTGCAGGTCGGCGTACGCCATGTAGTCGAGCGCGTGCAGCGCGCCGTCGGGCTCGTTGACCTTCTCGGCGACGCTCGCCGAGCGGCGGTTGGTCGCCGCCGAGTCGGCCCAGTCGCCGACGCGCGTGAAGATGTGCGAGGGCATGTGCAGCGCGTGCGGCGCGTCGGGCGCTATGTCGGCGTAGCGGCGCGCCGCGGGCACGCCCTTCTGCGCGATCGGCGGCGCGTCGTAGCTGTGGATCAGGTAGTGCGCGACGCCCGGATGGTCGGGGTGCCTGGCGAACTGCTTCTCGAGGATCGCCGCGGCCTTGAGCCACGCGGAATAGGTCTGGTCGCTCGGCAGCTGCGTGCAGGCGAGGTACAGCGCGTAGAAGATCTGCGCTTCGTCGTCGTCCGGGTATTTCGCCGCGAGCGCTTCGTAGGCCTTGGCGCGCGCGACCTGGCGCTCGCGTTCGGTGTGCTGCGAGAAATCCCTGTAGTAGGCCGCGACCGCCTCGAGGTAGTCGCGCTCGCGCTGGGTCTTCGAGCCCATCTTGCGCCCCTTGTCGATCGCCTCCTGCGCCCGCTCGGCGTCCTGCGGCTTGGCGCCGGCGCCCTGCAGCGGGTTCGACATCAGGATCGAGGCATAGCCCCAGGCCGCGATGCCGCAGGTAGGGTCCTCCCGGGCGACGTCCTCGAAAGCCCGTTGCGTCGCCGAGTAGTAGAAGGAGTGCAGCATCGCGACCGCGAGCTGGAGCTTCTCCTGCACCGCAGGGCTGCACGAATTCGCGAACTCGACCTTGCCGAGCTGATCCGCCGCCCGGGCAGCGCCCGCGGCGCCGAGCGCAAGCACGCACGCTGCAACCTGCCGAAGGAAAGGATGCATGGTGTCCTCCCGTAAGCCCGGAAGATGATACGGCAGGCGGGTCCGGAAATGCTGACAATCGGACCGGCGCGCCCCTCCTCGCGATAGTGCGGTCGCTTACTCACGACGAGCGGTCACGATCCCGCGAAAAATCCGCAACACGGGCCCGCTATCCTCGCAGCCTGTGATCGACGCGCTTCCGGCCGTTACATTCTTAAGACTGAACCGCGCGGATTCGCTTCGGTCGAACCGACCGAGGAGGCATCATGAAGGCCGGGCTCGAACCACCCTTGCGCGCGGCAGATGACGACGTCATGCGCGCGCTCGCATCGATCATCGCAACGACCCGCCGGCACTGGAAGCTGGCGCCGGATGGGCGCCCCGCGCCCGGGATGGCCGTCGGGGTCGCCATCGCGTACGCGGCGCAGGCCCGCTCGGGACCGGAGCCGTCCATCCCGTGGCCCGGCCCGCCCTCCGCGTGACCTGCGGAATGGCCGCGGCTACCGGACCCCCGATGCCCGCTCGTCGAGAGTGATCGACGCGCCGGTCGTCACGTATTGATAGGTGTCCGGCGCGAATCCCGCGTTCAGGCGCCCTTGGCCGGCGGGAGCGGGGAGTCGATCGGCCCGGGATCCTCTTCCCAGGTGCGGGAGGGCCGCGGTGCATGCGCGAGCCATTTCTCGAGCGCCGCGACGTGCTCCGCTTCCTCCGCGGCGAACTCCGACGCGAGCCGCCGCACCTCGGGGTCGGCCGCCTGCGCGGCGACGCCGCGGTAGTATTCCATCGCGCGGACCTCGTTCTCGCGCGCATAGCGGAGCGCGTTGTAGGGCTCGATCATGTAGTCGAAGCCCTCCTCGCCGCCGACCTCGGGCGGCGCGCTCCAGCGGAACTCCCAGGAGCGCAGCGTCGGCAGCGGCCCGCTGCCGGCGCGCGCGCGTACCGCTTCCCCGTGCATGAGCGAGTACTTGTTCATGTCGCGGAAGATCGCGGAGACCGCGTCGTTCCGGTACGACTCCATCATGTCGGCGAGCTCGAGATAGCGCTCTGCCGCCTCTTCCTCGAGCTTGATGGCGTGGGCGAGGAACTCGGTCAGCGTGTAGGCGGAGGTACGGTCCCGCGCGGTCGTCTCGGCCATGAACGTCTCCTGGTCAAGGGAACGCCGCCATTCTAGGGCGTTTCGGGGCGCGCACGTCAGCGCGTTGAAAGCGAACACCGCGAAACTGTGCGCTCGCCTTTCCGGCGATGCGGAGGGTACGTGAGCCCGAACGGAAAAGCCAAGGCGGCGGTTGTGTGCCTGTCTGTTGCGATCCTGCTCGCGCTGGTCCGGTGCGGAGGGGGCGGCGGCGGCGGCTCGTCCGGTCCTCCGACGATCAGCTCCTTTGCGGTGAGCACGGACCTCACGCTCATGTATCCCAACACCCTCACGGATCCGAACCATCTCGTGGACCTGCCCGACGAGCATTCGACCTTCATCCCGACCGGAGCCGGCCCCAATTCCTACCTGGTCTTCTCCGCGTCGAAGGTCGCCTCGGGCCCGACCGGCGGAGCGGTGGTCCTGCAGACGTCGGATCTGCAGACGTTCGCGTTCGCCTCGGGCTACAACTATCAGGTGTTCGTGCCGCCGGTGGCGATCAATCTGTGCAACAACACCAACGATGTCACGTCGGAGTTCGACGAGAACTATGCGGCCCCGGGCTCGGTGGTTCAGGACCCCACGCTGCCGGCGGGAAATCTCATCATGCTCTACGAGGCGGAGAATCACTGCCCGGGAACGCCGGCAGCCAATCAACAGCCTTTCTACGCGACGGTAGGGTTTGCGAGGTCGGCAGACAACGGGAAGACGTGGCCTTCGCCGGTGAACCTCATCGAGGGCGACTCGACGCGCCACCCGGTCCTGAAGAGCGTGAACGCCCAGCCGTCCACGGGCGGATATACGGCGATGGGCAACGCCATCCCCAGCGCGTTCGTCGATAAGAACGCGGCCGGCGACTACTACCTGTACGTCGTCTACGACTATTTCGACGGCGGAGCCATGCCAACAACGGACGGACTGCTGCGCGTGGCGCGCGCGAAGCTGGGCACCGATCCTCTCGTCTTCCAGAAGTGGTACAACGGCTCGTTCGGCCAGCCGGGCCTCGGCGGCTCGGACAGCGGCGTGCTGCAGAAGACCGGTTGCACCGGCAGGCAGGACAACGGCGAGATCAGCTACAACGACGATCTGGGCCAGTACCTGTTCGCGTTCGTGTGCGAGTCGGGGCCGACCGAGTCGCGAGTCGGCGCCTGGTACTACTCGACCGCGACCAGCCTCGACGCCCAGGACTGGACCGCTCCGCAGCTGATTCAGGGCTCGCAGTTCGCCGTCACCCGGCCGTGCCCCACACTGAGCGCGGGCGGGCAGTTCGACGGCTGGTATCCCTCCTTCGTGTCGCCCGGCGCCGCCGCCGGCCACACCAAGCTGACCGGACTCGCGTTCTTCATGAGCGGCTGCAACATCGGGTCGCGGCAATTCATGTCGCGAACGTTCACCATCACGACCGGATCCTAGCCCGGGTCCGGCGGCCTTCCATCGGCGCTACAGCACCCCCGAGGCGCCTCCGTCGAGATTGATCGACGCGCCGGTGACGTAGCTCGCCGCGCCCGAGGCGAGGAAGGCGATCACGTTCGCGGCCTCCTCGGCGCGCCCGACGCGTCCCAGCGGGATGTCCTTCGCCATCTCCTTATACAACTCCTCGACCGGCTTCCCGGCCTTCTCCGCCTTGCGCTCGTGCTGCCCGGCCTGCACCAGGCCGAGCGAGACCGTGTTCACGAGGATATTGTCCTTCGCGTACTCCTTCGACAGCGCCTTGGTGAGAGCCAGCCCCGCCGCGCGCGACACCGTGGTGGGCATCGAGCGGGCGCGCGGCTGCTTCGCGCCGATCGTCGTGATATTCACGATCCGCCCCCCGCCCTGCTTCCGCATGTGCGGAATCACCAGCCGCACCAAGCGAATCGCCGCGAAGAGCTTCAGATCCAGATCCTGTTGCCACAACGCGTCCGTCACCGACTCGAACTCCCCCGTCAGCGACGTCCCCGCGTTGTTCACCAGAATATCGATCCGCCCGAAACCCCTCAGCGCCGCCGCAACCACCTTCTCGCAATCCGTGGGCTTCGCGACATCCGCCTGCACCTCCACGACCCTGCCGCCCGCGGCGCGGATCTCCGCCACCACCGCGTCGAGCCGCTCCTTTCCGCGCGCCGCGATCACCACCCGGCAGCCTTCGGCTGCAAGCCGCAGCGCCGTCGCGCGGCCGATGCCTTGGGTGCCGCCGGTGATGATGGCGACTTTGTCCTTTAGATCAAGATCCATCGCACTCCTCACCGCTATAGGACTAGGTGACCACACCAGAGCTTCATGTCCGCGACGGATCCTCGACGAAACAATGAGCCCCTTGGGATACCCCCGACTGCAATCTTCCAATCGGTGATTTGGATTCGCTCATGTTCGGCTCTCAGGGACTCCCATATACCGTCTCCCCACCCACCACCGTCATCACCGCCTCGATCTCCCCAATCTCCTCCACCGGCACCTTGAAGTAGTCCTTGTTCAGCACCGCCAAGTCCGCCAGCTTCCCCACTTCCAGCGATCCCCGCTCTTTCTCCGCGAACGCGAACCACGCGCTGCCCGACGTATACATCCGCAGGGCGTTCTCCCGCGCCGGCGTTTCCTCCGGGACGCGCCAGGACTGGCCGCCGACGGTCTTGCCGTCGAGCATCCAGCGCAGCGCGACCCAGGGGTTGTAGCTCATGACGCGATGCGCGTCGGTCCCGGCGCCGACGTGGACGCCGATGTACAGCGCGGTGTTGATGCGCGGGATGCGCTTCATCGCTTCCGCGCCCTTCTCCTTCAGCTGCTGCTCGCCCTCGAAGTACCCCGCGTCCTGGAGCTCCCAGCCCACGCCCAGGGCCTTCATGCGCTTCAGCGTCGGCTCGGACGCGTCCTCGAGGTGCGCGATCGCCCAGCGCAGGTCCGTAATCGGATATTCCTTGTTCACGCGCTCGAAGATGTCGAGCACGATGCCGACCGAGCTGTCGTTGTGCCAGTGGATGTTGAGCGCCATGCCTTTCGACGCCGCCCACTTGCAGATCTGGGTGAACTGCTCCTTCGCCGCGTCGCTGGGATTGTCGTTGTTGTACACGCCCCAGGCGACGTTCTCGCCGATGCCGTTGAAGCGCAGCCACGAGTCGCCGAAGCCCATGGGTAACAGCTGCGTGAGGTTTGGGTAGTCCTCCAGCTCCTTGCCGCGCCCTTGAGCGAAGATCGTGTAGGCGACGCGGACGGTCAGCTCCTTGTCGCGCCAGAGCTTGAAGAGCGCCCGGTAGTCGGGCGGCGACATGCCGAAGCCGCCCGGGTCGATGACGCCGGTGAGGCCGAGGCGGTTGAGTTCCCTGAAGAACGCCTTCGTGCCCTGCACCTGCTCGTCGAAGGTCGGCTTGGGAAGCCGGGCGAAGAGCGCCGTGATGGTCTGCGTGTTGCCGCTGATTCCGCCGGTGAGACTACCGTTCGCGTCGCGCTCGAGCTTGCCGTTCGGCGGGACGTCCTTGTCCTCCCGGATGCCCAGCGTGTCCAGCCCTTTCGGGTTGAGCAGCGCCCAGCGGTAGAAGAGCTGGATGTATACGGGGTGGCCGAAGGCGGCCGCGTCGATCTCCGCCTGGGTCGGCACGCGCTTCTCGGCGAACTGCTCCGGCGTCCAGCCGCCCGCGACGATCAGCCATCCGTCGGGCTTCATCGCGGCATCGAGCGTACGCGCGCGCGCCGAGAGCCGCTCGAGCGCCTCCGGAATCGACTTCGCCCCGATCCAGTTCACCTCGGTGGAAAAGGAGAGCGCCGCGCGGATCGCGTGCATGTGCGAGTCGATGAGGCCGGGGACGACGGTGCGGCCGTGGAGGTCGACGACGCGCGTGCTCCTCGCGATGAGCGGCTTCACCTTTGCGAACATCCCGACCGCGACGATGCGCTCACCCCGGATCGCGAGCGCTTCGACGACCGTGTTCTTAGCGTCGAGCGTGTGGATCCTGCCGTTGACCAGCACCGTATCGGCGGGCTGCGCGAATGCGGACGCGCTGGCGAACACGCACCCCAGCCACAGCATCCGCTTCATGGGACCCCTCCCCGTTTTCTAGCCGTGCCGGCATCGTACTCCGGCTGGCCCCGACGACGACAGTGAGGAAAACCCGACAGGGCTCGCGCCCCGGCTCGAGGGGCAATGGTGTATGTTTGCTGCGCCATGCGGAAATCGGCCGGGGCGGCAAGAACGGGTCGGGGATTTGGCGCGCTCGCGGCGCTCGCCCTGCTCGCCTGCGCGTCCGCCGCGCCGGGCGCCGAACTGCAGGAGTCGCGTTCGCTCCTCTGGGGCGCGTTCGACATCGGCTACGCCTCGCTCGCGCGCTCCTACTCGGTCACTCCCGATACCCGCGACGGCAAGTTCACCTTCGCGCTCCGCGGCGGAATCCAGATCGATCCGCGGCTGCTCCTCGGCGTCGAGTTCGGCGGCTGGACCATCCAGTCCGGCGACAGCCAGGATCCCGCGAGCGGCGAAGCGATCGGCACGCGCTTCCTCATCGTGCAGTTCTACCCGCTCGCGCATTCGGCCTTCTTCGTCCGCGGCGGCGGCGGGCGCGTCGTCTACTCGAACAACCGCCCGGGCGAAAGCGGCGCGAGCGGCTCGGGCGGCATCGTCGGGATCGGCTACGACTTCGAGGTGAAGCGGCGCGACGGCGAGCACACCGCGTTCTTCGTCACGCCCTCGCTCGACTACTCCGCCGGCAGCTTCTCGGGCGCGACCTCGCCGCCCGACGTCGTGCAGGACCAGCGCTACCGCGCGCTCTCGGCGAGGATCGGGCTGACCTTCCGCTAGAGCGCCGGCAGACGCGGGTTTACCCGCAGGCGAGGGACGTTTCTTGCCCAAATATCCGGGAATACAAGCCCATCCGCTGGCGTTTCCCCTTGTAAGAGGCGTTAAATAGGGCAGGATTGCAAGACGAGGGCCCCCAGGGCCCCGACTGCGGAGGGAGAAGATGCCCGGCACCCGGATCGCGCGCAGCATCCGGACTCGAATCACCCCGCTCGACGCGGCGATCGTCGCGTGCTGCTGCGCGCTCGTCGGCCTCCTGTGGGGGGTGGTTCTTTTCGAGCAGCAGGGCACGCGCGAGGACGCGATCGCGGCCGCGTACAGCGCGAACTCCAACCTCGCCATCGCCTTCGAGGAGCAGACGGCGCGCGCGCTGCACGGCATCGACCAGGCGGTGAGCCTGGTCAAGCGCGAGTACCAGCGCGAGGGCCGGCGGCTCGACCTGGCGAAGCTGATCGAGTCGGCCGGGATCGACACCCGCCTCGTCAGCTCGATCGGCGTGATCGACGAGCGCGGCGACAGGATCTTCAACAGCGCGAGCTCGCAGGGCGTCAACGTCGCCGACCGCGAGCCCTTCCTTTATCACCGCGACCACGACGACAAGGGCCTGCACATCGGCGCGCCGATGGTCGGTCGGGTCAGCGGCAACTGGACGATCCGGGTGACGCGCCGCATCGACAAGCCCGGCGGCGGCTTCGGCGGCATCGTGGGGGCAGCGGTCGACCCCAAGTACTTCGCCGGCTTCTACGCCAAGGCGAACATCGGCGAGGTCGGCACCATCATCCTGGCGCGGCAGGACGGCACCGGGCTCGTGCGCCGGAGCGGCCAGACCTACGCCTTCGGCGAGAACATGAGGGACAGCAGGCTGCTCGAGGAGGTCGCGAAGCGGCCCGCCGGCACTTTCATCGGGCGGGGACGCGTCGACGGCGTGCGGCGCCTGTTCGCCTACCGCAGGCTCGAGGACTACCCGCTCGTCGTCGCGGTCGGAACCTCGGAGGCCGAAGCCCTGCGCGCTGTCGAGGAGGGCCGGCGCACCGACACTCTGATGGCCTCGCTCGGCAGCGCCTTCATCGTGGCGCTGGGCACCTGGCTGCTGTTCGCCCTCGCGCGGCAGCGGCGCGCGGCCGCCTCGCTCGCCGCCAAGGACGCCCAGCTCCGCGCGACCGTCGACCAGGTGGCGGTCGGCATCGCGCGCACGGCGCCCGACGGCCGCTTCCTCGAGGTGAACCAGACCCTGTGCCGCATGCTCGGCTACAGCGGGGAGGAGCTGCTCGCGCGCAGCTTCCCGGAGATCACCCACCCCGAGGACATCGCCAAGAGCGTGCAGCTGCGCGAGCGCCTGTACGCAGGGGCCGTCGGCTCCGGGACGCTGGAGAAGCGCTACCTGCGGCGGGACGGCAGCGTGATGTGGGCGGAGACGGCCGTGACCGTGGTCCAGGGCGTGGGCGGCGCCACCGCCTACGTCGTCGCCGTCATCCAGGACGTGACCGCGCGCAAGAGCGCCGAGCGGCGCGCCGAGCGGCTCAACGCGTTCTACGGCGCGCTCTCGCACACCAACAAGGCGATCGTGCGCATGCACGGGCCCGAAGCGCTCTACCGCGAGATCTGCCGGGTTTGCGTCGAGTTCGGCCACGTCAGGATGGCGCTCATCGCCGTAGCGCAGGGCGAGCGCATCGTGCCCGTCGCCTGGGCGGGCCCCGCGCAGGTCTATGTCACCGGGCTCGACATGCGCACCGCCGCCTCCGTCCCCGAGGGCCGCGGACCCGCCGGCACGGCGCTGCGCGAGGGCCGTCCCTACATCTGCAACGACTTCTTCGCCGACCCCGCGACCCTGCCCTGGCGCGACCGCGCCGCCCGCACCGGGGTGCGCTCCTCGGCGGTGTTCCCGATCCGGCGCGGCGGCCGGCCGGTCGGCGTGCTCAACCTGTACGACGCGGAGCCCGGCGTCTTCGACGCCGAGCTGGTCGCGCTGCTCGAGGAGATGGCGAGCGACATCTCCTTCGCCCTCGACAACTTCGAGCGCGAGGCGGCGCTCGAGGAGTCCGGAGAGCGCTTCCGCAGCCTGGTCGAGTCGGCGATGGACGCGATCGTCACCGTCGGAGAGGACCAGCGCATCGTGCAGTTCAACGCCGCCGCGTCGGCGCTGTTCCAGGTGCCTTCCGCAGACGCGGTCGGCATGCCGCTCGAGCGCCTCATCCCGGAGCGGTTCCGCGTCGCGCACGCGCTGCACCTGCGCCGCTTCGGCGAGAGCGGCGAGGCGAGCCGCCGCATGGGCGAGACCTCGGAGCTGTTCGCGCTGCGCGCGGACGGCACCGAAGTCCCCATCGAGGCCTCCGTGTCGCGCTCGCTCGCCGGCGGGGCGCCGCAATACACGGTGATCCTGCGCGACATCACCGCGCGCAAGCGCTTCGAGTCGCGCATCGAGTACCTCGCCACCCACGACGGCCTCACCGACCTGGCCAACCGCAACCTGATCCGCGACCGCATCGCGCAGGCGATCGGCCACGCGCGCCGCGCCGGCAGCCACCTCGCGCTCATGTTCATCGACCTGGACCGCTTCAAGGTGGTGAACGACGGCTTCGGCCATCCCTTCGGCGACCTGCTGCTGAGGGCCGCCGGTGAGCGGTTCAGCTCGGCGCTGCGCGAGGACGACACCGTCGCGCGCCTGGGCGGCGACGAGTTCCTGATCCTGCTCACGGACCTGCACCGCACCAGCGACGTCTACATCGTGGCGCAGAAGATCCTCGACGCGCTCGAGCGCCCGTTCGCGCTCGAGGGGCGGGAAGTCCACTTGAGCGCGAGCATCGGCGTCAGCCTGTATCCGCAGGACGGGGAGGACTTCGACACGCTGCTCGGGCACGCCGACGTCGCCATGTACCGGGCGAAGGACCTCGGGCGCGGCACCTACCAGTTCTTCACCCCGGCGATGAGCGCCGGCCTGAAGCAGCGCGTCGAGCGCGAGGCGCAGCTGCGGCACGCGCTCGAGCGAAGCGAGCTGCAGCTCGCGTACCAGCCCAAGGTCGATCTCGCCTCGGGCGCGATCTCGGGAGCGGAGGTGCTGCTGCACTGGAGCCACCCCGAGCTGGGGATCGTGACCCCCGCGAACTTCATCCCGCTCGCCGAAGAGACCGGGCTCATCGTGCCGATAGGCGAATGGGTGCTGCGCTCGGCGTGCGCGCAGGCGAAGGCCTGGGGCGACGCGGGCCTGCCGCCGGTCGCGATGGCGGTGAACCTCTCGGCGCGCCAGTTCCTGCACCACGACATCGTGGCGCTGGTCGAGTCGGTGCTCGCGGACACCGGGCTCCCGCCGGGGCAGCTCGAGCTCGAGCTCACCGAGACCCTGATCGCGCGCGACGTCGAGAAGGTCGCCGCCACCGTCCAGCGGCTGCACTCCGCGGGCGTGCGCTTCTCGATCGACGACTTCGGCACGGGCTACTCGAACCTGTCGCAGCTCCAGCGCTTCCGCGTCGACCGGCTCAAGATCGACCAGACCTTCGTGCGCAACCTGTCGGCCAGCCGCAACGACGCGGCGATCGCGCTCGCGATCATCTCGCTCGCGCGCGCCCTCGACCTCAAGGTGATCGCGGAAGGCGTGGAGACGGCCGAGCAATGCGCCTTTCTGCGCAAGCACGGCTGCGACGAGATCCAGGGCTACTATTTCAGCCGGCCGGTGCCCGCCGAGACGTTCGCCGGGATGCTGCGCGCGGGCAAGCGCCTCGCGCGGCAGGGTTTCCCGCTCAAGGCTCCTGCACCGTCGCCGGCTTCGACGGATCCGACACCTGCACGACGAGGAGCTTGACCGGCCGGGTCGTGCTGCCGTTGCGCGACACCGCGTGCAGCGCGTTGGGCGCTTCGTAGAACACCTCGCCGGGCCCCAGCTTCTTCAGCGGCCCGTCGCCGATCTTCGTTTCGTAGCTGCCTTCGAGGATGTAGCCCACGGTGTGGCTGCCCGGATGCCGGTGCGGCAGCGAGCCGCTGCCGGGCTCGCGCTCGAGGACGCGAACGGAGAGGATGCGGCCGGAGACGTCGTTCATCGTGGTCTTGAAGAGCTCGGTCTGCTTGAGGCCCCCGGACTGCCCCTGCGCGAGCGCGAGCGCGGTGGCGAGCGACGCGAGCGCCGCGACCGCGGCGTGGGATGCGATGTTCTTCATGGACCCTCCTCTCGGAAATCGGCGCTCCCGGTCGAACCTTGCGCCGCGCCCTCAGCCCGGCGCGAACAGCAATTCCACCGCGAGCACCGCCACCAGGATCCCGCTGATCAGCTGCGCGAGCCTGACCAGGGGAAGAATCTCGGCGGCCGACCTCCCGGGCTTCAGCACCCAGTCGCGGATGCGGCGCGAGCGGGTGAGCCCGAACGATAGGACGAGCAGCAGCGCCACGGCGAGCAGGAAGGAAGGTCCCGGCGCGTGCCGATCGGGCTGGACGCGCCAGTCGAACAGGATCAGGGCGTTCCACGCCCCCAGAAACCCGAGGAGGAAGCTCAGGCGCACCGGGCTCGAATCGCGCGCCCCGATGCGCGCCGCCGCCGCAAGCTGCGCGCCGCCAGGGCTCGGCCGGAAGCCGGCCGCGCCGATGCGCCGGACGAGCGAATCGGGTCCCCCGAAGGACCAGAACACGACCTTATTGGGATACTCCTCTCTTGCGTGGACGATGCGCACGCCCCCGCCCAGGCCGAAGAAGGTGCGCATGGGCTCGAGCCGCACGACCTCCTCCGCGGAAAACTCGAACGATCCGAAAAAGCCGCACGACAGCGACAGCCGGCTAGCGGTCGCGCGCAGCGTCGCGAACGGCCAGCTTGCGTTGAACCATCCCAGCCTGACCCCGCCGGTCGCCGTGATCTCCACGCGGCTCGTCTTCCTTCAGCGCACGTAAGCGATGATCATCGCGACAATCTGAAGGCTCAGGAACGAGTGCGCCGAGTTCAGCCCGAAGAGCGGCCAGCTCTTGCCTTCCCACGCGACCCCGCCCAGGGCTTGCGGGATGTAGAACCCGATCCACACCCACAGCCCCGTGAGGAAGCCGTAGACGTAGCCGGGCGCGTCTCCCGTGCCGCCCCACACCGACGGCCGCCAGACGTCCCCGATGAAGACGATGGTGTACGCCGTGAGAAAGATCCCGGCGAGCGTCAGCACCATGCCGCGCCGCATGACCTTCGGATCGGGCTTCATGTCGGGCGGGAACTTCATCAGCGCCGCCCACTTCCTGCCGAAGAGCGGCCCGTGCCACAGCCAGCCGAAGGCAAAGCTCGCCACGACCGCGGTCAGGACCGCAATCCAGTTCACGTGAATCGTCGGATGCATCGCTTTTCTCCTTGTCATCGCTTCGCAACTTCCCTGATCCATTGCGCCACCTGCGCCGCCGCCTCCGAAGCGGTATCGAGATGGCCGCCGGAAACCTCGACGAACTTCGCCGGCGGGTCCTTCGGCAGCGCATCGAAGGCGATCCGGCCCGCTTTTCTCAATTCGTCGTCCTCTCCCCTGCCGACGACCCAGAGCACCGGCGTCCCGCGACGCACCGCGGCGGCGACCTTCGGCGCCTCGGATGCCGGGTCGGGCGCGAGCGCGACGAGGCCGTCCAGGCGGCGCCGCCCCGCGTAGCGCAGCGCCGCGACGGCCCCGAAGCTCTCCCCGGCGACGAAGATCTTCTTCGCGCCGCGGCTCGCGAGCCGCGCCACCGCCTCGTCGATCTCGGCCATCGCGCCTTCTATGCCCTTGTCGTTCGCGCGCCTCGCCGACCACGGCATCTCCGGCGAGTCGGTCAGCAGCCCGTACTCCTGCATTGTGCGCGTGAACCGGAGGGTGTGCCCGTAAGGATCGTCGCGCTCGGCGTGCAGCACCACCACGCCCGCGCGCGGGCCGGTGTACGGCGGCGGCCCGGGCGACGCGCAGCCGGAGACGGCGAGCGCCGCGCCCGCGGCGCACAGGAATCGTCGTACGCTATCGGCCATGTGCCGGAATCCTAACCCGGACAGCTCGGAGAAGCGGAGAGCGGCGGCGGGAGCGTACGGGGTTCGCGCACCGGCGGCCGTGCTCGCCCTCGCCTGCGCGCTCCCCGCTCCGGGGCAGACTTCCCCGCCCGAGACCCCTTCCGAGGCAAGCGCGCCGCTGCGATTCTGGGCCGGCGTCGATGCCGGCTACGCCTCGCTGCACCGCTCCTACTCGGTCACAAATCCGACGTCCGACGGCACCTTCACCTTCGCGCTGCGCGGCGGAATCCAGATCACGCCCCGGATCCTGATCGGAGCCGAAGTCGGAGGATGGACGCTGCAGGCGACCAGCACCGAGGATCCCTCGAAAGGCGAAGGCATCGGCACGCGCTTCGTGATCGCTCAGGCCTTTCCCCTGGCCGACTCGCCTTTGTTCGTGAGGGGCGGCGGAGGACGGGCCGTCTACTGGAACTACCACCCAGGCGAGAACGGCGCGAGCGGCCCCGCGGCCATCGTCGGCGCCGGCTACGACTTCCGCCTCGGGCAGTCGAGCTTCTACTTCACGCCCTCGGTCGACTATTCCTGGGGACGGATCGACGGCGCCGTCGCGCCGCCCGGCGTGACGCAGGACCAGCGCTACCGCGCGCTCTCCCTCCGGGCCGGCATCACCTACCGCTAGGGCGAAGGTGACAGCGGCGCCGGATGCGGGTTAAATGTCATCCCCCCTCGCAACCAAGCGGAGCTTCCCCATGGCGGCAGGAACGGCAGCGCTTCGAATCGCGTGCATCGCCGCTGCGCTTTGCGCGGCGTCTCTCTGCGGCTGCCAGTCGGCCCCCGAGGAAAAGGCGGCGCAGCCGGCCCCCGCTCCGGCCGCGGCTCCGGCGCCCGCACCGGCGCCTGTCGCCGAGGCGCCCGCAGCGCCCGTGGCCGCGCCCGCCGCGGTGGCGCCGCCCAAGCCCGCGGCGAAGCCGCGCGCCCCGGCGAAGAAGCGCGCGCCTAAGCCCAAGCCGCCCGCGCCCGTTGTCGTGCAGCCCGCTCCGGCGGCCCCTCCCGCGCCGCAGCCGACCTCCGAGGAAGAGCGCAAGCGCAAGCTCGACGCCTACATCGCCGCGATCGCCCGCTCCACCGTGAGCTTCAACCCGCCTTCGCCCATCCCGGTCGCGCAGCGTGCCGCCGTGACGCTGTCGGTCACGGTGCCGCCGGAAACCGCGGCGCTCGCCGACGAGCTGCGCAAGTCGCTCGGCGCAGGCGCGACGGCGTGGACGCCGCGCATGCGCACGCGGCTCTCAGGCAGCGACTTCGACATCGTGCCGGCCGAAGGCAGGGACTTCGACGGCTCCAGGGACCTCGCGATGGGAGGGCCCACCGAGTGGCGCTGGAGCGCGCTCCCCGCGACTCCCGGGACCAAGAAGCTGGTCGCGACGCTGGCGCTCGGCGTGCCGCCGCAGCTCGGCGGGCAGCGCGACCTGCCGCCCCTGCAGCGCGACGTCGTGGTCGAGGCGACCCTGTCGTGGCAGGCCGAGCGGCTGTGGAACGACTACTGGCTTTGGCTCGTCGTCGCGGTCGTCGCCGTTGCCGTGATCACCTTGTGGGCGAGAAGGCGCTAGCGGCGGCTCACGCGCGCCGCAGGTGCTCGGGCGTGAACCCCTTCACCGCCTGCACCCCGCACTGCATCATCGCCGCGCGGAACTCGGTGCGCAGGAGCTCGAGCACCTTCGCCACACCCGGCTCGCCGAAGGCGCCCAGGCCCCACAGGTAAGGCCGGCCGATGCCGCAGGCGTCAGCGCCCATCGCGAGCGCCTTGCACACGTCGGTGCCGCGGCGGAAGCCTCCGTCCACGAGGAGCAGCATCTTCCCCTTCGCGACCGGCGCGATCTCGGGCAGCACGTCGATGGTCGCGCGGCCCGAATCCTCGCCGCGCCCGCCGTGGTTCGACACCACGATGCCGTCGACGCCCGCCTTCACCGCGAGCTCGGCGTCCTCGGGCGTGAGGATGCCCTTGAGCACCACCTTCATCTTCGTCGCGTCGCGCAGCTTCTTCACGAAATCCCAGGTCATGTTCGCCGACTGGAGGTTGCGCACCCCGGAGAGGTCGATTCCGTCGTAGGCGGGCTTGCGCTTGACGCTCCCCTGCAGATCCTTCGGGTGGCAGCCCTCGCAATTGCGCGTGTCCTTCTTGCGCATGCGGATGAAAGGCTCCTGGTTGCGGCCGCCGACGCGGTCGACCGTGACGACCACCACGGGTGCGCCGGCGCGCTCGGCGCGCTTCACCAGCTGCTGCGCGATGTCCCAGCTCGGCGACGCGTAGAGCTGGTACCACACCGGGGCGCCGCGCGCCGCGATCGCGTCCTCGATCGAGGTCGAGGCGGGCGTCGCGAGCATCTCGAGATGGCCCCCGATCTTGGCCGCGCGCGCCACCGCGACCTCGCCCTCGGGGTAGTAGGCCTTGTTCCCGCCGGTCGGGCAGATGAAGATCGGGTTCGCGTACTTCACGCCGAAGATCTCCACCGACGTGTCGACCTTCGAGACGTCGACCAGGCGCCGCGGCCGCAGATAGTACTTGCCGAAGGCCTCGCGGTTCGCCTTGAGCGTCACCTCGGCGTCGATCCCCGAGTACATGTAGAACGCGTGGGCGGGCGGCACGTTCTTCCTGAACACCGGCTCGAAATCGAAGACGTTGACCGCCTCCTCGGGTTTCGCGATCAGATCTGCAGCCGCCTCGAGCTCCCAGAGCTTCGAGGGAATGTCGGGCGCGGCGAAGGAAAAGTCCGCGTACGGCAGGAGCGGGCTCGCGGACAGCCATTGAAGAAAGCGGCGGCGGTGAGTGGCGTGGTTGTGAGACATGACGGGTCCCCTTTTTCGGTAACCTTACACCTCGAGCAGGTCACGGCCGACCACGATCGTTCCGCCGAAGTGCTTGCGCACGCCCTCGGCCCACATCTCGTCGGTGATCGAGGGATCGTCGCCCGGCACGAGGTGGGAGAGCACCAGCGTCTTCACGCCGGCCTCGGCGGCGAGCTTTCCCAGATCCTCGGGAACGATGTGGCTCGCCAGCAGGTGCTCGCGCAGCGTCGCCGCGTTGGGGACGATTCTCAGGAGCCGCTCTATCCCCGGCAGGTACATGACCTCGGAGACGAGCACGTCGGCGCCCTTGGCGAGCGCCGCGAGCTCGGGCGAGGCCGTGGTGTCGCCCGAGATCACGATCGAGCGGTCGCCGCACTCGAAGCGGTACGCATAGGCCTGCTCGATCGGCGGGTGGCGCACGCGCGCCGCGGTGACCTTAACGTCCTCGTTGCGCATCACCTGTCCGTCCTTGGCGAACTCGTGCGCGGTGACGAGCTTGCGCGGGTCGACGCGCCCCTCGTCGGCGATGCGCGTCTCGATGTCGAAGCGGTTCAGCTGCCAGTACGCGTCGGTCATCGCCGCGAGCGGCGGCGGCCCGTACGCGTCGACGGGCTTGCGCAGCCCCGACGCCCAGGCGTCGTAGATCAGGTTGCCGTAGTCGAGGTTGTGGTCGGAGTGATGGTGGGTGATGAAGACATAGCGCAGCGTGTCGAGCGCCACGCCCGCGCGAACGAGCTGCAGCGCGACCCCCTCGCCGCAGTCGATCACGTAGGGCACGCCGTTCGCGACGATCAGCGTCGCCGGCCTGGCGCGTCCCTTCGCCGTGACGCGCGGGCCGCCGCCCGTGCCGAGGAGCACCAGGCGCGTGCGCGATTGCGCGAGCGGCCGGAAGGAAGCGAGCGCGGCGAGCGCCGTGGCGGACTTGAGGAAGGCTCTTCTTTGCATGGCGATCTAGCCCGGCTCCTGCCCCTTCGCCTTGAAAACGTCGCGCGCGGCCCGGACCGTCAGGAACTTGCCGAGCGCCCAGGCGGCTGCGGCGTTCTTCGAGGACGTGCTGGCGGCGCCGTGGAACGCGGTGTAGTTCTGCAGCTCGGCGGGCAGCGGCCCCAGCACCTCGACGCCGGGCGCAGCCATCAGCTCGTTCACCAGGATCACGCCGTACTGCACCTCGCCGCCCGCGACGAGCTTGCCGACCTCCCCGCCCGAGGCGGCGAGGTGGACCTTGGGCTGCATCTGCTCGGCGATGCCCATGCGCTCGAGCAGCTTCGCGAAGTAGACGCCGCTCGCGCCTTCCTTCGCCCAGGAGATCGACTTGGCGTCGAGCAGCGCGCGCTTCAGGGCGTCGGGCGTGCCGATGTCGGCGCGCGGCGCGCCCTTCTTGATGCCGATGCCCACGCCCGAGCGCGCGATCGACACGCGCGAGGCGACGTCGACCTTCCCCTGCTTCACGAGGTCGGCGATCCCCGCGTCGGTGAGGATGGCGAAGTCGAAGGGCTCGCCGGACTCGATCTGGCGCTTGAGGACCGCGGCGAGCCCGAAGGTGATCGACAGCTTGTTGCCGGTCTGGCGCTCGTAAACGGGCGCAAGCTCCTCGAGCGCGGCCTTGACGCCGTTCGAGGCGAGCACCTTGATCTCGGCGGCCTGGACGGACGACATCGACAAAAGCAGCGCCGCGGCTGCGGCAAGTAGCCTGGTCATCATGTTGGTCTCCCTTGAGAAGAGCGCATCGTACTCCTGTAATGCTAGACTCGACCACGTGACCCCGCCGCGCGATCCCCTCGCGTCCTTCCGGCTCGACGACCGCCTGATCGTCGTGACCGGGGCGAGCGAGGGCATCGGACGGGCGTTCGCCGAGTGCTTCGCCGCGGCCGGCGCCCACGTCGTCCTCGCGAGCCGGCGCAAGGACAAGCTCGAGGAGGTACGCCGCGGGATCGCGGCAGGCGGCGGCGAGGCCGAGGTCGTTCCGGCCGACGTGACGCGCCTCGAGGACATCGGCAAGCTCGCGCAGGCGGTCGGTCGCCTCGCGCAGAACCGCAAGCTCGCGCTGGTGAACAACGCCGGGTTCGGTCACACCAAGGCGGCGCTCGAGGTCTCCGAGGAGGACTGGGACAGGCTGCACGACACCCACGTCAAGGGCACGTTCTTCTGCTGCCAGAAGATCGCCCCGCTGATGCTCGAGCGCGGCTACGGCAAGATCATCAACCTGTCCTCGTCCTGGTCCGCGGCGACCGACCCGGGCAAGAGCGCCTACGGCGCGGCGAAAGCGGCGGTGCGGCACCTCACCGCCGCGCTGTCGACCGAGTGGGCGCCGCGCGGGGTGCGGGTGAACGCGATCGCGCCGACCGCGACGCTGACCGACTTCGTCCAGCGCAGCTTCGCTCTGGCCCCCGAGCGCGCCGAGCGGCTGAAGAGCCGCATCAAGCTCGGGCGGTTCGCGCAGACCTCCGACCTCCTCGGCGCCGCGGTGTTCCTCGCGAGCGGCGCCTCCGACTTCGTGACCGGGCAGACGCTCTTCGTCGACGGGGGGTTCACCACGTGACGCTCAAGCTCGGGATCCTCTCCGGCGACGACATCGGGCCCGAGGTGGTCCCGGAATGCGTGAAGGTCATCAAGGCCGCGGCAGCGCGCTCAGGGCTCGCGATCGACTGGCGCGAGCTGCCGATCGGCAGGCGCGGGCACGAGGAGCACGGCGATACGCTCCCGCGCGTGACCGAGCACGCGCTCAACGAGCTGGACGGCTGGATCATGGGGCCGATCGGCCACGCCGCGTACCCGCGCGGCGACCCCACTTGGGTGATGCCGCCGGTGCGCAAGAAGTTCGAGCTCTTCGCCGCGGTGCGCCCCGCCCTGTCCCACGCCGCCATCGCCTCGGTGCACAGCGACGTCGACATCGTCTTCGTGCGCGAGCTGACCGAGGGCATGCTTTACTCCGAGACCGTCGTCGCGGGAGCGCCGGAATTCCGGCCGAACGACGACATCACCGTCTCGATGCGCGTGATCACCCGCAAAGGCGCGAGCCGCGTCGCGCGCGAGGCCTTCGAGATCGCGAGGACGCGCAAGCGCAGGAAGGTGACCGCCGCGCACAAGGAGCCGGTGTACCGGCTCGCGTGCGGCATGTTCGCCGAGGAGTGCCGCAAGGTCGCGCGCGAGTACCCCGACGTCGCCTTCGAGGAGATGATGATCGACTCGATCTCGATGAAGCTCGTGATGGACCCGCGGCGCTTCGACGTCATCGTCACCACCAACCAGTTCGGCGACATCCTCACCGACATCGGCGCGGGCCTCGTCGGCGGGCTCGGCCTCGCCCCGGGCCTGTGCGTGGGCGAGCGCCAGGCGATGGCGCAGGCGACGCACGGCTCGGCGCCCGACATCGCCGGGCGCGGCATCGCCAATCCCTATGCGATGATCATGTCCGGGCAGATGCTGCTCGCCTGGCTGGGGCGCAAGCGCGGGGAACCCGGGGCGACCGCGGCGGCCGGGGCGATCCTCGGCGCGGTGACGAAGGTGATCGCGGAGAGAAAGCATCTCACGCGGGACCTCGGCGGCACGGCCGCAACGAAGGAAATGGGCGACGCGATCGTCGGCGCCATACTCTAGGGAGGAGACCATGAGAAAACTCGTCATCGCAGCGCTGTGCCTGCTGCCGGTCCTTGCTTCGGCGCAGGCCTGGCCGTCGAAGCCCATCAAGATGATCGTCCCCTTCCCCGCCGGAGGCGGCACCGACTTCATCGGGCGGCTCGCGGCGAAGCAACTCGGGGACCGCCTCGGCCAGCCGGTCTACGTCGAGAACCGAGGCGGCGCGAACGGCGGCATCGGCGTGCAGGCGGTCGCTCAGGCCGAGCCCGACGGCTACACGCTCGGGGCGATCTCCGACACGCCGATCACGGTCAACCCGGCCCTCTACCCGAAGCTCGCGTACGAGCCGCTGCGGGATCTCGCCCCGGTGGCGCTGATCAACCGCTTCCCGTCGATGCTCGTCGCGCACCCTTCGGTACCGGTGAAGAGCGTCGCCGATCTGATCGCGCTCGCCAAGGCGAAGCCCGGGACGCTGAACTACTCCTCGGGCGGGATCGGCAACTTCAGCCATCTCGGGCTGGAGCTCCTCGGGATGAAGGCCGGCATCAAGCTCGTGCACGTTCCCTACCGGGGCGTGGGACCGGCCACCGCAGCGGTCGTCGCGGGCGACGTGCAGCTCATGTACAACAACGTCGCCACCGCGCTCGAGTACGTGCGCGCGGGCAAGCTGACCGCCCTCGCGGTCGGCGATCCCCAGCGCCTGCCCGCCCTGCCCGACATTCCCGCGATCGCCGAGACGGTTCCGGGCTTCGAGCAATCCGCCTGGGTCGGCGTATTCGCGCCGGTGAAGACCTCCAGGGACATCGTCGCCCGGGTGAGCCGGGAGGTCGCCGCGCTGCTGAAGGACCCGGAAGTGACGAAGCTCTTCGCGGACCAGCAGATCGTCGCGGCCTATGAGGATTCGGACGAGTTCGCCCGCCACATCCGCCGGGAAACGGACAATTGGGCGGGCGTCATCAGGACGCTCGGGATCAAGGCGGAGTAGCAGCGTGTTCGATCTCCGGCTCAGCCCCGAGCAGCTCGAGATCCGCGACACGGTGCGCGACTTCGTCGAGCGCGAGATCAGGCCGCAGGCGCTCGCTCCGGCGCGCCTCGAGGCGTTCGAGCGTCCCCTGCTGACCAGTCTGCTCGAGGCGGCGTCGAAGCTGGGGCTGCGCGCGCTCGCGCTGCCGGAGGACGCGGGCGGCGCGGGCGCCGACGCCCTCACCTGTGCGATCGTCACCGAGGAGCTGGCCGCGGGCGATCCGGACATCGCTGCGGTGCTCGCGCACACCGCCGCGCTCGCGCCGGCGCTCTCGCGGCACGAATCCTTCCTCTCGCAATTCGCGCGCGACGACGCGTTCCATCTCGCGCTCGCCGACGGCGAAGCGTCGCGGAGCGGCGGCGACTGGGTCGTCGACGGGACAAGCCCCGCGGTCGCCAACGCGCCGGTGGCGAAGCTGTTCCTCGTGCGCACGCGCGCGGGGACCCTCCTCGTTCCGCGCGGCGCGCCCGGGGTGTCGGTGCGCGAGCAGGCCGGCGACTGGTACCACGGAAGCTGCGGCGAGGTGAGCTTCTCGGGCTGCCGCGTTCCCGCCGCCGACCTCGCCGGCGCGATCGGGCCCCTCGCCTCGCCGCTGCCGGCGATCAGCCTCGGCGTCGGCCGCGCCGCCTACGAGGCGGCGCTCGCCTACGCGAAGATCCGCGTCCAGGGCGGCAAGCCCATCATCGGGCACCAGGCGATCGCCGCGAAGCTCGCGGGAGTGGCGATCCATCTCGAGGTCGCGCGCGCCGCGGTATGGCGCGCGGCCTGGGCGTCGGACCACCCGGAGGCGGTCGCCGACCGCAGCCTTCCCGACCTGCCGCTCGCTGCCGTCGCGTCCGCCTTCGCCCCGGAGGCGGTGCTCAGGGCGGTGAAGGACGCGGCCGAGTGCTTCGGCGCGATGGGCGTGATGCGCGACATGCCGCTGCACAAGCACGTGCGCGACGCGCGCATCTGCCTGCACTCGGGGCGCGGAAGTTCGGGCGCGAGGCTGGACCTCGCCGCGGCGATAGCGGAGTAGGCATGGATTTCGAGCTGAGCGACGAGCAGCGGGCGTGGCAGGCGAAGGCGCGCAAGTTCGCCAAAGAGGAGATCCGCCCGGTCTCGCTCGCGCGCGACGCGATCGAGGATCCGGCGAAGACCTGGGACTGGGACCTCTTCATAAAAGGATCGAAGCTCGGCCTCCGTACCATGGCCGTGCCGAAGGAGTGGGGCGGCGAGGGAACCGATTTCGTCACCCAGGCGCTGGTGATGGCCGAGCTTGCGCGCGCCGACAGCGCGATCTCGAAGAGCTTCAGCCAGTGCTGGAAATGGAGCCACCTGATCGCCCAGAGCTGCACCGACGAGCAGAAGCAGAGGTTCCTGAAGCCTTTCCTCGCCGACGACACCTTCGTGCTCGGCAAGGGCATCAGCGAGTACGACGCGGGCTCCGACAACCGCCTGCCGCCCGACGACCCGCGCGCGGGCCTGAAGCTCCGCGCCGAGCGCCGCGGCGACGAATGGATCCTCAACGGCACCAAGGCCTACATCGCGAACGGCAACATCGGCAAGCTCTTCTTCATCGACGCGCGCACCGATCCGACCGTTCCGCTCAGGCAGGGCATCACGATGTTCCTGGTGCCGCGCGACACCCCGGGGTTCCGCTCGGGCAAGGTGTTCAACAAGAGCGGCTGGCGCTTCTACCAGAACGGCGAGATGATCTTCGAGAACGCGCGCGTGCCGCACGCGAACGTCGTCGGCGAGGTCAACGGCGCGACGCGGAAGAGCGGGGGCGGGGGCGGCGACACCACCGGGGGCGATCTCTTCGGCGACCTCGAGCTCGCGGCGAACGCGCTCGGCATCTGCGACGACGCCTGCGAGTCGGCCCTCGCGCACGCGCGCAAGACCGGCCTCTTCGAGCAGCAGCTCGTGCAGCTGAAGCTCAACCGCATGCACGCGCTCACCGAGGCGCTGCGCTCCTTCGTCATGCGCGTCGCCTGGGAGCACGACCGCCGCGTCCACTCGCCGAACGCGGGCCTGGCGATGAACTTCTCGACCGACGCCGTGCAGGAGGTGGCCGAGCTCTACATGGAGCTCTGCGGGGGCACGCCGCACGCCGACAAGCTCGTGCGCGACTCCTTCATCTGGAGCCACCTCGCCGGCGACACGGTGCAGCGCCTCAAGGTCGCGAGACGGCTCGGGCGCTAGGCCGGCTCCTGGCCTTTCGCGGCGAAAACCGCGCGCGCGGACGGGGTCCGCAGGAACTCGGTCAGCTGCTTTGCAGCCGCCGCGCACTTCGACCCCGCCGCCGCGGCGGCGTGAAACGCGGTCATCTTCTGCAGCTCGGGCGGCAGCGGCCCGAGCAACTCCATCCCGGGCGCGGCGAGGATCTCGTTCACCAGGATCACGCCGTACTGGACCTCGCCGGAGGCGACGAGCCGGCCCACCTCCTCGCCCGAGGCGGCGAGCACGATCTTCGGCTTCAGCCGCGCGGCGAGCCCCATGCGCTCGACCACGGCGGCGAAGTGCACCCCGCCCGCGCCTTCCCTCGCCCAGGTGATCGACTTCGCCGCGAGCAGCGCGCGCTCTAGCGCCTCGCGCGTGCCGATGTCGGCGCGCGCGGCGCCGGGCCGGATGCCAATGCCCACGCCCGAGCTGGCGATGGCCGCGCGCGATGCGGCGTCGACCCTGCCCTGTTTCGCCAGCTCGTCGACGGCGGCGGCGGTCAGGATCGCGAGGTCGAAGCGTTCCCCGGCCTCGATGCGGCGCTTCAGCGCCGCGCCCAGCCCGAACGCGACCGCGAGCCCGTGGCCGGTCGCGCGCTCGAACTCGGGCGCGAGCTCCTCGAGCGCCGCCTTGACGCCGTTGGAAGCGAGGACCTCGATCGCCATGCAGCCCTCCCGCTCTTGGTAAAAGGCGAATCCTACACGGTAGAATCGTCCCGGCCATGCCCCGCCAGCAGATCCGCTTCTGCACCGCGCCCGACGGCGTGCGCATCGCCTACGCGGTCTCGGGCGAGGGACCGCCGCTGCTCAAGGCGGCGAACTGGCTCAACCACCTCGAGTACGACTGGGAGAGCCCGGTGTGGCGGCGCTGGCTCGAGGAGGTGTCGCGGCATCACACGCTCATCCGCTACGACGAGCGCGGCTGCGGCCTGTCCGACTGGGACGTGGAGGACCTGTCTTTCGAGGCCTGGATACAGGATCTCGAGACCGTCGCGCGCGCCGCGGGCCTCGAGCGTTTCCCGCTGCTCGGCAGCTCGCAGGGCGCGCCGATCGCGATCGCCTACGCGGTGCGGCACCCCGAGCGCGTGTCGCGCCTGGTGCTGCACGGTTCGTACGCGCGCGGCGTGCTCAAGCGCAACCCCACGCCGGAGAAGCGCGCCGAGGTCGAGGCGATGAGCAAGCTCGCCGAGGTCGGCTGGGGCCAGGAAAACCCGGCGTTCCGGCAGATCTTTACCACGCTCTTCATCCCCGACGGCACCCCCGAGCAGCACAAGTGGTTCAACGAACTCGAGCGCGTCTCGACCTCGCCCGCGGTGGCAGCGAGATTCTTCCGGGTGCTGAACGAGATCGACGTCGCAGACATCGCCCCGAAAGTCGCCTGCCCGACGCTGGTGTCGCACTCGCGCCAGGACGCGCGCATTCCCTTCGAGGAAGGCAGGCTGGTCGCGAGCCTCATACCCGGCGCGCGCTTCGTGCCCCTGGAGAGCCGCAATCACATCGTCCTCGACCACGAAGCCGAGTGGAAGCGCTGGCTCGGGGAGATGCTCGCTTTCCTCACCGGCGGCCCCGCGTCGGGGCCTTTTGCCGGCCTCACCCCGCGCGAGCGCGAGCTGGTTGACCTCATCGCCCGGGGGCTGGACAACGCCCAGTGCGCGGCGCGCCTGGGGACGAGCGACAAGACGGTGCGCAACCACGTCGCCAACCTCTACGCCAAGCTCGAGATCGAGAACCGCGCGCGCCTGATCGTGCTCGCCCGCGAGGCCGGGTTCGGCCGCACCCTCTAGCTCGGGACAATTGTCCCGGCCGTTCCGGCCGGGAGCCGCGGGCGTGCGCCCGTTCAGGGACTTCCGCCCATGTTCCGGCGATTGCGCCAGCGCAACACTCCGTGGCGCAGGACCATCCAACCACGGAGATCACCATGTCTGCAGTCCTCAATCAAGCTGTAATCCAGCCCCACAACGCGAAGCCGGCGGCGACCTGGAGCGCGCCGGGCGAGCTCTACGACGACATCAGCCGCGGCATCTCGGGCGCGATCAACCACGGCGTCGACCGCCTGCAGGCGCGCGCGGGCGACCGCGTGCTCGACCTCGCGTGCGGCACCGGCTGGGCGTCGCGCGAGGTGGCGCGGCGCACGCCGGGCGCGAAGATCACCGGCTGCGACATCGCCCACGGGCTGCTCGATGCCGCAAGAGCGATCGCGAAGCGCGAGCGCCTCGATATCGGCTACGAGTCCGGCGACGCGGAGGCGCTGCCGTACGCCGACGGGGCCTTCGACGCGCTGATCTCGACCTTCGGCGTGATGTTCGCGAGCAACCCGGAAGCCGCGGCGGGCGAGCTCGCGCGCGTGGTGCGGAAGGGCGGCCGCCTCGCGCTCGTCGTGTGGCAGCCCGAGTGCACGCTGTTCCAGATGTTCCAGGTGATGAAGCCCTACCTGCCCGTGCCGGCGAAGCCTCTAGCCTCGCCGTTCGCCTGGGGCAACCGCGACCGCGTGCGCGAGCTGCTCGGCAAGACCTTCGATCTCCGCTTCGAGGAAGGCGTGTCGCCTTTCCTCGCGCCCAGCGCCGAGGACGCCTGGGAGCTGTGGACGGCGAACTATGGACCGTCGAAGATACTGGCGACGATGCTGCCCGTTGACCGTCGCGAGCAGTTCAAGGCCGACATGATCGCTTTCCACCGCCGCTTCGGCACCGAGCTCGGCGTACTCATGCCGCGCGACTACCTGGTCGCGGTCGGGGCGAGGAAGTAAGTCGCGCTGCCTCAGGTCATTGCTCCGCCTTCACTCCGGCGGCGGCAATGACCTTGGCCCATTTCGCGATCTCGGCTTCGAGGAAGCGCTTCGCCTGCTCGGGCGTGCTGCCGACCGGCTCGATTCCGGTCTGGGCCAGGCGCTCCTGGACATTGGGGTCCTTCACCGCCTTCGACGCCTCGAGGGCGAGGTGGTTCACGATTTCCCTCGGCGTCGCGCCCGGCGCCATGAAGAGCACCCAGGTCGAGGACTCGAGCGCCGGGCCGCCGGCCTCGGCGAGCGTCGGCACGTCGGGGTACGCGAGCAGGCGCTTCTCGGAGAACATGCCGAGCGCGCGCAGCTTTCCCGCGCGCACCTGCGGCATCAGGCTGCTCGGCGTGTCGACCAGGATCTGGATGTCGTTCGCCATCGCGGCCTGCATCGCCGGCGCCGTGCCCTTGAACGGGACGTGCACCATGTCCACCCCGGCGGTCTGCTTGAAGAGCTCCGTCGTCAGGTGCGCCGCGGCGCCGATCCCCGAGGAGCCGAAATTGAGCTTGCCCGGATTGGCTCTGGCGTACGCGATCAGCTCCTTCACGTCCTTCGCGGGCACGTTGTTGTTCACCGTCATGATCAGCGGCGCGATCGCCGCGAGGGAAACCGGAGCTAGGTCCTTTAGCGGGTCGAACGGGAGCTTTCCGGCGTACAGCGTTACGTTGGCGGAATAGCCGGCGATGACGGTGAGCATGGTGTACCCGTCCGGCGCCGCCTTCGCGGCGAGGTCGGAGCCGAGGATGCTGTTGGCGCCGGGGCGATTGTCGACCACGATCGGCTGTCCGAGCGGTCCGGACATCTTCTGCGTGACCATGCGCGTTACGACGTCGGTGATCCCGCCCCCGGGATAGGGCACGATCCAGCGTATCGGCTTGGCCGGATACCCCTGCGCCTGAACGGCCGCGGCGAAAGCCGCGAGGACGACGAATGCGGGAAGTCTCACGCGTCCCTCAATTCTTGTAGAGGTACCCGACGAACACCGAGGCGACCTGCGAGCTGTCGGGCTTGGTCGCGCTCGATCCGCCGTACGACTGCCAGGTCTGCTCCGCTGTGAGCGTCAGGTGATGGGCGCCCGAGAGCCGCAGCGCGTAGCCCAGCCCGACCATGACGCCGAGGCCGCTCGCGTGATCGGTGGTCTGTGACCCGTTGACGTTCGTGACCTGGACGAAGGTCCCGAGCCCGGCGCCGCCCCTGAGGTACAGGCCCGTCTCCCAGGGAAACCAGGTGACCGCCGCGAGGTAGTTCGTGACCTGGACGGAGGTCGAATTTCCCGCGACCTTGCCCGACTGCGCCATCCCGCTGAGGTCGAGCCCCACGTAGAAGCCCGGCTTGAGCGCGATGCCGAAGGTCGCGACGTTGACCGCGACGAGCGGCGTCTTGTCGCCCGCCCCATTGAACACATCGTCGAACGTCACGGTCTGGCCGTTCTTCTTGAATTTCGCGCCGAAGCCGCCACCGAGACCGCCGCCGATGATCACGCGGGTCGTGCCCTCGGCGGTCGAGGTCGAGCCCTCGCCGCCGGTCTGCGCCTCGGCCGCGACCGCGCACGCGGCGAATCCCGCCGCGACGAACAGCACTGCGATTCTCATGGTCCCTTCTCCCCTTTCGCCGCCTAGTCGAGCGGCTCGAGCTTGACGATCGACGCGCCGTGGTTGCTGCCGACCCAGAAGGTCACGGGCGTCGTGGAATTGTCGACGTACACGCGGCGGATGTTGGTCTTGCGCGGCAGCAGGTAGTTCACCGACCGGCCGGATTTCGTGTCGACGCGGGTGACGAAGTCGGTGAGCATCGAGCCGGTCCAGGCCTCGTCGTTCTTGTCGATCATCACGTCGTAGGGCGAGGACCAGCGCGGTCCCACGGCCCAGTCGCGGAACTCGCCGGTGCGCGTGTCGAGCACGCCGATCTTGTCGCCGCGGTACTGTGCGAACCACAGGCGGTCCTTTGCGTCCATCATGCCGCGCCGCGGCGCGACCACCTTCGCACTCGCCGGTATCTCGTACAGCTTCACCTCGCCGGTCCTGGCGTCGATGCGCCCGATATGCCGCCAGCGGAAATCGGTGAACCAGGCGTTGTTGTGCGAGTCGGGGATGACGTCGTAGATGTTGTGCGGCTCGCCCTTGGGCGCGTTCCTGAACGGCTGCCAGGTCTCGATGTTCCCGGAGGCGATGTCCAATCGGTGGACTCCCGCAAAGCCGTTGTTCTGCGTCCATACCTTGCCGTCGACGTGCACATACTGTGGGCTCACCATGTTGACCTGCGCAGCGTCGATGTTCTGCTCCTTGGGCAGCGGCCACGCGGTGAACCTGGCCGTCCCCGGATCGAACTTCAGGATAGTCGCCTGGTACATGTTGCCCATCCACAGGTTGCCGTCGCGGTCGCTGCGCAGCCCGAGCAGCCCCGTCGGGAAGCCGGGCTTGTGCATGGCGACCGGAAATTCCTTCACTTCGCCGGTCTTGGGGTCGAGTCGGCCGAGGTACTGCTCGCCGAAGCTCGAGTACCAGGCGATGCCGTTGCGGTCGACGATGACGTCGTGCGGCTCGATGGTGTCGCGCGGCAGGTCGTACTCGGTGTAGATCACGCGCGTCGCGCGTCCCGCCGGCCGGGCGAGCGTCTTCAGCTGGTACTTCCATGCGGGCGAGGCGCTGCGGTTGATCGTGGCGAGGTACTCGGCGTTGTTGCGGTACACCTGCACGCGCTGGTCGCCGCGCTCCTCCATGAGGCGCTCGGCGCGGCGCAGCTGCGGATGCTGCGGGATGCTCTGGTTGACGTAGCCCTGCATGCGCGGCAGCACCACCTTCATGAAGGTGTCCGCGTCGTAGGCGGATCGCGCGATGCGCTCGAGCGTATGGCAGCCGACGCAGTTGCGCAGCATGTCCTTCTGCTGGTCGGTTCCGGGAAAGCTCGCCAGCCATTCGCCGTTGGAGAGCTGGGCGGCAAGGTCGGACGTCTTCTTCAGCTTCAGGTCGGCCGTGGCGGTCCCGCCCGCGGCGACCTCGGCCGAATCCGGCCCGGCGAGGTCGTAGCCGGCGGCGCGCACGCGAAGCGCGTAGCGGCCGGGCCCGAGCTTCGCGGCGGGAAACGCGTAGCGGCCGTTCGCGTCGCTGACGACGGTGAGGGTGATGGTCGAGCCCGCCTTCTTCGCGCTGACGAGCACGCCCTCCATCGCGCCCTCCTCCGCGGAGGACACGGTGCCGCTCAGCGCGGCCTGGGCCGCGGCCTGGATGGAAACGGCGGCGAGCGAAGCGGCGACGACGAGCGGGAATGCGGCGCGATGCATCGATGCTCCTCCTCTTTCGGTTTCTTGGGACCGGTGTGCGCATCGTACCCCATTGCGGTCTCATTTACGTTATAAACGCGGCTGGAGCACCAACTACTGGAGGGTCGAATGGAGCTCAAATCCCTGGGCGCGAGCCGCGCCCTTTCGCTGCTGGAGGAATTCAAGAACTTCGCCCTGAAGGGCAACGTCATCGACCTCGCCGTGGGCGTGATCATCGGCGCCGCCTTCGGCAAGATCGTCGATTCGCTGGTGAAGCACATCATCATGCCGCTCATCGGCCTGCTGCTCCCGGGCGAGCAGGGCTACCTCGGCTGGAAGATCGTGGTCGGCGCGAAGGAGGTGCCCTACGGCCTGTTCATCGGCGAGGTGGTGAACTTCATCGTCGTCGCCCTGGCGCTCTACATCTTCATCGTGAAGTTCCTCGGCTTCGTGATGAAGCAGAAGGAAGCGGCGCCCGCCGCCACGCCCGCGCCCTCGAAGGAGGAGACGCTGCTCGCCGAGATCCGCGACCTGCTGAAGGCCCGGGCCTGAACGCTCCCGCCTCGCGTCCTCTCGTCGCGCTCCTTCTCGCGGCGCTCGCCTCCGCCGTCTCCGCCCAGCCGGGCGGCAAGCTGCTCCGCATCGTCGTGCCGTTCGCGGCCGGCGGGGCGCGCGAGGTGCTCGCGCGCGCGTTCTACGCCGAGCTCGGTGCCGCGCTGGGACAGACGGTGATCATCGACAACCGCCCGGGCGCGGGCGGAGCGATCGGCACGGCGTTCGTCGCCAAGGCCGCCCCCGACGGCAGGACGCTCATCTTCGCCGCGTCGAGCCACAACCTCACGGCGCTCCTGGGCGCGACGCCGGCGTACGATCCGATCGGCGATTTCGCCGCCGTCGCGAATATCGGGATGCAGAGCTACGTCCTCATCGCGAGCGCGTCGATCCCGGCGCGGACGATCGCGGAGCTCATCGCCTACGCGAAGGCGAATCCCGGCAAGCTCAACTACGCCTCGGCGGGGCACGGCAGCTCGACGCACGTCGCCATGGCCTATTTCGCGAAGCTCGCGGGCGTCTCGATGGTGCACATCCCCTTCAAGTCCTCGCAGGACGCGGTCAACGACGTGCTCGCGGCGCGCTCGCACGCGGTGATCGTGCCGAACGTCGGCGCGATCCCTTACGCGAAGGACGCGCGCCTCCGCCTGCTCGGCGTGACCTCGCTCGAGCGCTCGCCGTTCCTTCCCGGCGTACCGCCGGTCGCCGGGAGCGTCCCGGGCTACGAATTCGATTCCTGGTTCGGCCTGCTCGCGCCGGCGCGCACTCCCAAGCCCGTGATCGAGCGCATCAACGCCGAGGTGGCAAAGCTGCTGCGCGACCCGGCGATCCTCAAGCGGCTCGAGGCACAGGGCGTCGTGCCGCGGCCGCTCTCGCCCGAGGCGTTCGCGCGCCTGATCCGCGACGACTACGAGGAGACCGCGAAGATGGTGAAAGCCGTGGGGAGCGTCGAGTGAGCGCGGTGATCGACGTCCATCCGCACGTGATCTCGACCGACACCGCGCGCTACCCGCGCGATCCGCTGGGCGGCTCGCAGTCGGACTGGTCGCGTGAGCGGCCGGTGAGCGCGGAGGCGATGATCGCCGCGATGGACGAAGCCGGCGTGGCGCGCTCGGCGCTGGTGCAGGCCGCGACCTGCTACGGTTACGACAACAGCTGCCTCGCCGACGCGGTGGCGGCGCACCCCGCACGCTTCACCGGAGTGTTCTCGGTCGACGTGTTCCGGCAGGATGCGCAAGAGCGAATCCAATATTGGAGGGCGAAGGGGCTCGAGGGCCTGCGCGTCTTCATCGCCGGCCACACCATGGCCTCCAGGGACGCCCGCCTCGACGACCCGCGCTCCTTCCCCGCGTGGGAGCTCGCGAGCGAGCTGGGCATGACGGTGAGCGTGCAGCTCCGCGCCGCGGGCATTCCGCAGCTGGAGACGGTGCTCGCGCGCTTTCCCCGCGCGCGCGTCATCCTCGACCACATGGCGCGGCCGGCGACCGAGGACGGCCCGCCTTACGCCCAGGCGCGCAGCCTCTTCGCGCTGTCGCGCCATCCGAACCTGTTCCTCAAGCTTACGACCCACAACGTGCGCGAGGCGCGCAAGGGCAAGGCCACGCCCGAGACCTTCTTCGCGCGTGTGGTCGCGGAGTTCGGCGCGTCGCGCATCGCCTGGGGATCGAATTTTCCCGCCTCCGAGGGCACGCTCGCAGGACTGCTCGCCGACGCGCGCGCCGCGCTCGCCGGCCTCGCGCAGGCGGACCGCGACTGGATCTTCGCCGGCACCGCCCGGTCGCTCTACGCCGGCCTCGCGGACCGGTAGTCCGTCAGGTCGGCGCAAAGATCGGGCCCCACGCCGCGCGACGCCCGGGCCTATAATCCGGTCTTCGAACCCGCGGCAGGAGGACAAGTGAAGAGCGTTGCGGTCTTTGTGGCATTGATGGGCCTCGCGGCGGCCGCCCCGGCCCAGACGCCCGCGCAGGAGCCGGTGCAGATCGCGCAGGCGGGCGGCGGAGAGGCGCAGGGTGCCGCGCTTCCGCCGGCCTCGGGCGGCACCACGTCGGCGGTGATCGCCGTGGTCGCGGTCGGCGTTGCGGCCGTCGCGGCTGTGGTCAGCTACAGCAGCACGACCTCGAACCACTAGCGGCAACCGGGCGGGCTCGCCCGCCCGGCGCAGGACGTCTACACAAAGCCGTCCCTTAGGCACACAATAGGGGCGGACTTCTCCCGGACTTCCCCGTGGCAACCCTGATCGTCAACGGCAAGCGAATGCCGGTCGACGCCGACCCCGACACACCGCTGCTCTGGGTGCTGCGCGACCACCTCAACCTCACCGGAACCAAGTACGGCTGCGGCATGGCCTTGTGCGGCGCGTGCACCGTGCATGTGAACGGGCAGCCGGAGCGCTCCTGCCAGCTTGCCCTGAGCTCCGCCGAGGGCAAGCGCATCACCACCATCGAGGCGGTAGGCCAGACCAAGGAAGGCAAGGCGGTGCAGGACGCCTGGGCCGCGAACGACGTGCCGCAATGCGGCTACTGCCAGTCGGGACAGGTCATGAGCGCGGCGGCGCTGCTCGCCAAGGTGAAGCGGCCGACGGACGCGGAAATCGACGAGGCCATGGCGGGAAACGTGTGCCGCTGCGGCACCTACAACCGCATCCGCCTCGCAGTGAAGGAGGCGTCGAAGAACCTGAAGTGAGATACGGCATATGAGCTACGCAGCGATCATCAATCTCAGCCGGCGCGATTTCCTCAAGGCGGGCGCCGGGCTCACGCTGGGCGTTGCGCTGCCGCATGCGCTCGCGCAGATGGCCGGGCCCGGACAGGGTGGGTCGGGCGTCGCCGCCGCGGCGGCGTTCGAGCCCAACGCCTTCGTGCGCATCGGCGCCGACAGCAAGGTGACGGTGATCGTCAAGCACCTCGAGATGGGCCAGGGCACCTATACCGGGCTGCCGACGCTCGTCGCCGAGGAGCTCGACGCCGACTGGAGCCAGATCCGCGTGGAGGGCGCGCCCGCGGACGCGGGCCGCTACAACAATCTCTTCATGGGCCCGATGCAGGGCACGGGGGGGAGCACCGCGCTCGCGAACTCCTACGAGCAGATGCGCAAGGCCGGCGCCGCGGCGCGCGCCATGCTCGTCGCCGCCGCCGCCGAGCGCTGGAAAGTCGCGCCCGACTCGATCACCGTCTCGAAGGGCGCGGTGCTGCACCGGGAATCGGGGCGCAAGGCGAGCTTCGGCTCGCTCGCCGCGGCGGCCGCGAAGCAGCCGGTCCCCAAGGACGTGAAGCTGAAGGACGCGAAGGACTTCACCCTCATCGGCCGGCGCGTGCCGCGGACCGACGCCCGCGCCAAGTCGAACGGCAGCGCGATGTACACCCAGGACGTGAAGCTCCCGGGCATGCTGACCGCGCTGGTCGCGCACCCGCCGCGCTTCGGCGGGAAAGTGAAGTCCTTCGACGCGGCGAAGGCCAAGGAAGTGAGGGGCGTGATCGACGTCGTCGCGATTCCGCAGGGCGTCGCCGTGCTCGCGGGCGATTTCTGGTCGGCGAAGAAGGGACGCGACGCGCTTTCGGTCGACTGGGACGAGAGCGCCGCGTTCAAGCTCGGCACCGACGAGATCATGGCAGAGTACCGGCGCCTCGCGGCGACGCCGGGGCTCTCCGCGAGGAAGGAAGGCGACGCGGCCGCGGCGCTCGCCTCGGCGGCGAAGACCTTCGAGGCCACCTACGAGTTTCCCTACCTCGCGCACGCCGCCATGGAGCCGATGAACTGCGTGGTGAAGCTCTCGGCGGACGCCTGCGAGATCTGGAACGGCGAGCAGTTCCAGTCGATCGACCAGCCCGCCGTGGCGCAGCTCCTCGGGCTGAGACCCGAGCAGGTGAAGCTCAACATGCTCTACGCCGGCGGCAGCTTCGGCCGCCGCGCCAATCCGCACGCCGACTACGTGCTCGAGGCGGTGCAGGTCGCAAGAGCGATCGGAGGCCGGGCGCCGGTGAAGCTCGTGTGGACGCGCGAGGACGACATGCGCGCCGGCTACTACCGCCCGATGTACTGCCATGCGCTGAAGGCCGGCCTCGACGCCTCGGGCAATCCCGTCGCCTGGCAGCACCGCATCGTCGGGCAGTCGATCCTCGGCGGGACCGCGTTCGAGGGCATGATGGTGAAGGACGGCATCGACGCGACCTCGATCGAGGGCGCGGCCAACCTTCCCTACGCGATTCCCAACCTCGGCGTCGAGCTCCACTCGCCGAAGATGGGCGTGCCGGTGCAGTGGTGGCGCTCGGTCGGCTCGACGCACACGGCGTACTCGACCGAGACCTTCATCGACGAGCTCGCGGCCGCGGCCGGCAAGGATCCCTTCCAGCTGAGGCGCGCGCTGCTCGCGAAATCGCCGCGACACAAGGCCGTGCTCGAGATGGCGGCGACCGAGTCCGACTGGGGAACGCCGCTCGTGTCGGCGCGCGTCGGCGACCGGCGCGGGCGCGGCATCGCGGTTCACGAGTCCTTCAACACCGTCGTGGCCCAGGTCGCGGAGGTCACGGTGAAGCGCGACGGCTCGTGGCGCGTCGACCGCGTGATGTGCGCGGTCGACTGCGGCGTCGCGGTCAACCCGGACGTGATCCGCGCGCAGATGGAGAGCGGCATCGCCTTCGGCCTCACCGCGGCGATGTACGGCGCGATCACGCTCAAGGACGGCGCGGTCGAGCAGTCGAACTTCCACGACTACATGCCGCTGCGCCTCACCGAGATGCCGCGCATCGGCGTCTACATTGCGCGCTCCGACGCCAGGCCCACCGGCGTCGGCGAGCCCGCGACGCCGGTCATCGCGCCGGCGGTCGCCAACGCGCTCGCCGCCGCAACGGGCAAGCGCGTCCGCTCGCTGCCGATCCGGATCTAGTAGCCCCCGCCGGGGGTGATGTTCTCCTTCGCGGCGGGCGCGACGGAAACGCCGCGCAGCTTCGCCTCGTCGATCGCGCGCTGCACCGTGCCCGACCGCTTGGCGTCCTCGACGAACCCGGTGACGTAGGCGAGCGCCGCGGCGCGGCCCTTCGGCACCACGAGGCACATCTCGGCGGCGGAGAAGCGGTCCTCGAGCACGCGCGAGCCTGGGATCCCGCCGGCGAGGCCGAGGAGCAGATAGCGGTTCTGGGCGTAGACCTGCGCCCTGCCGTCCTTGAGAAGGCCGAACGCCGCCGGCTCGTTCTCGGCCTGCACCACCTTGGCCGATTTCAGCGTGCGCTCGAGGAACAGCGTCGTCGCGGCGCCGCGCGCGGCGGCGATGCTGACGCCGGGACGGTCGGCGTCGGGCACGCTGCGTATCGTCGAGCCCGGCGCGACGAGGTAGGTGAGGTCGACGACGATGTGCGGCGGAGCGTACTCGAGCACGTTGCGGCGCGACGGATCGAAGGCGACCACCGCGACGTCCCATTCGCCGGCCTTCGCGTCCTCGACCAGCTTCGCGATCGCGGAGTAGCCGACGATCCTCGCCGGGACTCCGGCGCCCCGCGCGAGCGCGCGGCCCAGGGTGGCGGTGGTTCCGCTCACCTCGCCGGTCTCCTTGTCGCGCGACCCGAGCACGGGGTTGCCCGTGAACACCGCGACGCGCAGCGTGCCGGTGGGGGCAAGCTCGGATTTCTGCTGCGGAGTCGGCGCCGGCGGCGCGCTCGCGCAGCCGGCCAGGAATACCGCCAGCGCGGTGAACTTTCTCATGCGGGCCTCCTCCTACGTTTTGCTATATTGTATCGGGCCAGGGGAGGGATCGTTTTAGAAGGAGAATGACATGAACCGAAGCATCCCCGCCGCCGGTGCCGTTCTCGTCGCGGCTCTCATGGCCGGCTGCGTCAGCAAGGGCGACTACGAGAAGCTCGAGGCGGACAAGAACGCGGAGATCGCCGCGCTCAAGAAGGACAAGTCCGGGCTCGAGCAGCAGCAGGCGGATTCGAGGAAGCGCATCGACGCGCTCGAGCAGGAGAAGGCCCAGCTCCAGACCGCGAGCCAGCAGAAGCAGACGCAGTACGACGCGCTCGTCGCCAACCTTACCGACGAGGTCAAGAAGGGCGAGCTCCAGGTGCGCCAGTACAAGGACATGCTGACGGTCGACGTCGCCGAGCAGCTGTTCTTCGACTCAGGGCGCGCGGACCTCAAGGACACCGGCAAGGCGGTACTGAAGAAGGTTGGCGAGGCGGTGAAGGGGTACGAGGACAAGGTCATCCGAGTCGTCGGGCATACCGACAACGTCCCGATCAAGACCAAGGCCTTCCCGTCCAACTGGGAGCTGTCGGTCGCGCGCGCGACGACGGTGGTGCGCTACCTGCAGGAAGTCGGAGTCCCGCCCGACCGCATGGTCGCCTCGGGACGCGCGGAGTATCAGCCCGTCGCCGAGAACGACACGCCCGAAGGGCGGAAGAAGAACCGTCGCATCGAGATCACCCTGCTCGACAAGAACCTCGTGCAGGAAGCCTCGCCGACGAAGAAGTAAGTCTCATCCTCCGATCGGCCGACGGCGGGCCACCGCCGCGTAGTACTCCCAGGCGCGAGCGACGACGCGCGGGCTGATCTGGTCGCCCACGCTCTCCGCCTCGTCGCGCGTGTAGGCGCGGATGCGCGAGGGGTCTCCGCCCGCTGCTGCGAGCATGTCAAGCTGCAGCCGCGCGCTTTCCTCGAGCAGGCACGCCGCCACTGTGGCGGTGCGCACGTCGGCGAGCGCCGTGGTGATGCCGTGGCCGCGCATCATCACGGCGATGCCCGAGCCCAGCCTGTGGGCGAGCAGGTCGCCGAGCTCGCGCGAGCGAATCAGCCCGATGCGCTCGTACTCGGGCACGCCGGCGCGGAACGCCCCGCCCTGGTTGTGGACGACGCGGTGCGGCTGGCCGATCTGCGTGAGGCAGACGCAGGCCGGCGGATGCGCGTGCACCACGCCGCCGACATCCGGGCGCGCGGCGTAGATGCGCGCGTGTATCCACAGCTCGCTGTTCGGCGTGCCCTTGCCCGACACGATCGCGCCGTCGAAGTCCACCACCAGGAGATTCGCCGCCGTCGCGAGGCCCGGGCTGCGCCGCGTCGGCATGAGAAAGGCGTCGCTGCCCGGAATGCGCGCGCTCGCGTGGCCGAAGGCGTTCGACAGGCCGAAGCGCTCGAGGACGAGGTTCGCAGCGGCGACGTCGCGCCTGAGCGCGGGCGTTCCCTTGCGCGCCTTCACGTCTCGCTCCTCAGCGCGAGCAGGGCCTCGGCGACGAGCCCGCCGTCGGGCTCGTTGCCGAGGAGCGCGTACACCGGCGCGCCGGGCGCAAGCGCGCGCTCGAGCCACCTCGCCGCGCGGACCTTGCCGAAGAGCGACGCGCTCGGATAGGCGTTCGCGGTGGCGACGATGGTCCACGGCAGCGCCCGGTAGAGCGTGTCGTCGGGATAAGCGCGCTTGCCGACCCACACTTTCCTGCCGGAGGCCTCGTCGGCGAGCAGCGCCGGCGCCTCCTCGGGCAGCGCGTCGATCCACTCCCGGTCGAGCGAAGCGAGTCCCGCTGCGCCGGTGCGGTGGAGCGCAAACAGCACGAAGCCCGAAAGACCGAGATACTCTTTTCCTTCCCCCGCCAAGTCGGGGTAGTCCGCCCAGCGCGCCCGGCCCGCGGCCGCGCGGCTCTTCAGCCATTCGGCGCCGCGGCCCACCGCGGCGTCGATGCGCTTGCGCCGCGCGGGGTCCTTCTCCCGCACCGAGTGCTGGTGAAGCGCGAGGATCACCGCCGCCGTGGCGTAGCTCGAGGCGAAGCGCTTCGGGTCGGCGCCGGCGAACAGCGGCCAGCCGCCCTCCGGACCCTGGGCGGAGAGCAGGAACTCGATCTCGTTGCGGTGAGCCGGAATGCCGTAGCACGCGAACCCCCACAGCGTCCACGCCGTCACGCCGAGATGGCTCGGGAAATTGCCCGCAGGGACGCGTCGCCAGCAGGTGCACTCGGGCCCGGCGATCGCGCGGAAATGCCGCTCGATCGCCCTGGAACCGGCGTGCGGGCGGTAGCCTGCGTCGTTCTCCCTGAGCGCCACCAGCATCTGCGCGCTCGTCCAGGCGTCGCCTTCGATCCGGCCCTTGACGAAGAGCCGTGCCTCAACCGCCCGCGCGAGCTCCTTCGCCTTGTCGCGGGCCGCCCCGCGCGTGTCCTCCCGCAGGGGCGGCTGCGTGGAGAACGCCGCCCTCCAGTAGTCGTGCAGGAAGGCGAGCGCCATGACGACGACCAGGATCGCGGTGAGCGCGGCCGCTCCGCCCCTGCGGCCTTTGGCGGTCCGCGCCCAGGCCGTGGCGCGGGCGCGCAGCTTCCTGATCTCGGCGGCGGCGCCGGCCCTGGGCATGGCGGTCAGAGACGCACCAGCAGCTTGCCGACGGTCGCGCCGCTCTCCTGCGCCTCGTGGGCCGCCGGCGTCTCGCCTAGCGCGAACACGCGCGCGACGTGCGGCCGGTAGCGCCCCGCTTCGAGCGCGGCGTTCAGTTCGCGCGCCGCCGCCTGGTGCGCCTCGAGCGGCATGACGTAGACGAGAATGAAGTGGACCGTAATGCCCTGGCGCATGACCGCGGTGAACGGGATCCGCGGCGCGCTGTCGGGCGGTCCGGAGGAATACGTGGAGATCACCCCGTTGGCCTTGAGCACCGCTCGGTTGAGCTCGAGGTTCGCCTCGAACGCCACCTCGACCACGCGGTCGATTCCGCCGCGCGCGAACGCCTTGATTCTCTCCGCGGCATCGCCGCTCTTGCGGTTCACGACCAGATCAGCGCCGGCTTCCGTCGCGACCTGCTCCTGCTCCGCGCGGCTCACCGTCGCGACGACGCGCGCGCCGCCCCACTTCGCAAGCTGGATCGCCGCCTGGCCGACCGCGCCCGCCCCGCCGGCGACGAGCACGGTCCGTCCCTGGATGCCGCCGCCGTCCTGGAACAGGCAGCGGTGCGCGGTCATTCCGGCGATGCCGAGGCAGGCGCCGGTCTCGAAGCTCGCGGACGCGGGCAGCGGCACCGCGTTGTCGGCGGGGACCGCGACGTACTCGGCGCAGGTGCCGAAGGCGCGCCCGCGCTGCGCCTCCCAGATCCAGACGCGCTCGCCCACGCGCGATTGCGGCACGCCGGCGCCGACCCGGTCGATCACGCCCGCGCCGTCCTGGTGCGGAATGATCCGCGGGAACGGCATCTCCATCGCTCCGTCCCAGCCGCCGCGCAGCTTGGTGTCCGTCGGGTTGATACCGGAGACTTGCACCTTGACGCGCACCTCGCCCGCCGAGGGCTGCGGCTCGGGCTGGTCGCCGATCATGAGCACCTTCGCGGCGGGGCCCTTCTTCTCGTAGTATGCCGCCCTCATTCCCCTTCCTTCTCCGCGTCGGGGCGCTTGTGGCGGAAGCCGCGCTCGAAGTGGCCGCGCCCGGCGAGGTCCCCCTTCTCGAAGATCCAGGTGTAGCCGCCCTTGGGGTTCGAGAGGATCTCCCAGGCGTTGTCGTCCGCGTCCCAGAAAAGAAAACTGTAGGTGCCGTGTCGCGCCGAAGGTTTGCTGATCTCGTGGAGGCCCCATTTCTCCGCCTGCTTGTGGCAGAGCCTCCACGCCTCGTCGACCTCGGCGTCGGTGTCGACGTCCAGCCCGTTGTGGTAGAGACGGTCCATGCGCGCCTTCTTCTTGCTGAAGACGACCGCGTACACGTGGTTGCCGCCCAGGCGCACCATCAGCGACACGGGGCTGGTGCGCACCACCTGAAGGCCGAGGAATTCCTCGTAGAAGCGCCGCGACGCCTCGAGGTCCTTCGACCCCAGCGTGCCGTGCGAGATGAACCTGCTCTTGATCGCGGCCCCGGCCATGGCTACTCCACCTTGATTCCCGATTCTCGCACCACTTGACCCCACAGGCGGTAGTCGGCGCGCACGCGCTCGGCGAACGCCGGCGCGGGGCCGCCGAGCGGCTCCGCCCCGAGCTCGAGCAGCCGCTGCCGGGCCTTGGGCTCGTCGATCACCTCCTGAAGCTTGTCGTTCAGCAGGCGCACGATCTCGGGGCTCGTGTCCCGCGGCGCGAATATGCCGAACCACGCGCTCATCTCCCACGCGGGCAGGCCCGCCTCCGCGGCGGTCGGCACGTCGGGCAGCCCGGCGAGGCGCTGCTTCGCGCCCGCCGCAAGCGCGCGCAACGCGCCGCTCTTGAGGTAGGGGCGCGCCGAGCCGTAGCTCATCGACATCATCTGCACCCGCCCCGCGACTAGATCCGGAAGAGCCTGGCCCACGCCCTTGTAGGGCACGTGCACCATCGAGACGCCTGCGAGGCGCGCGAAGCGGTCCATTGCGAGGTGCGGCGGGCTGCCGTTTCCGGCCGAGCCGTAGTAGAGCTTGCCCGGGTTCGCTTTCGCGTAGTCGATGAATTCGGCGAGCGTCCTCGCCGGGAACGCGGTGGGGACCACCAGGATATGCGGCGCCTCGGCGACGTTGAACACCGGCACCAGGTCGGTGAGCGGGTCGAAGGCGAACGAGCGGTCGAGAAACGGCTTGATCACGACGTTTCCGCCGGCGCAGATCATCAGCGTGTAGCCGTCCGCAGGCGACTTCATGACGTACTCGATCGCCATGTTGCCGGCGGCGCCCGCGCGGTTCTCCACCACCACCTGGCGCCCGAGCTCGCGCGCGAGGCCCTCCGCCGCCATGCGCCCGAGGATGTCGGTAAGGCCGCCGGGCGAGGTGTCCACCACCATGCGGATCGCGCGGTTCGGATAGTCGCCCTGCGCGCTCGCCTCCCCGGCCGCGACGAGCGCGAGGACACACGCGGCCACGCGGGCGAGGCGCCTCAGTCCGGCGCGATGATGAAGTCGGGGACGAGCCTGTTCTCGACTTTCCTGCCGCCGCCCTCGGACTGGGCGATCGCCCCCGCGCGATCGATGATCTCCGCGGTCTTCACCATGCCACGCAGCCACACCACCCCCTCGCGCGTCGCGACGCGTATTCCCAGTCCGCCGACCAGGGCCGCGTCGTCCTGCATCTCGATCTTGGATCCGGGAGGCGCCAGCTGCTCGAGCAGCGCGTCGGCGATGCGCGTCGTGGCGGACCCGTCGTCGAATCCCGGCGCGGGCGCAGGCTCGGGGCGCAGCCCGGGCTTGAGCCCGGCCTGCCCGACCATGTAGTCCACCGCCGCCATCACCTCGTCGCTCGAGAGGTCGCGGAAGCCTCCGCGCGCCATCATAGCGGTGTTCGGCTTGCCGTGGAGCGCGACCTCGTAGAGGGCGAGCTTGCCGCGCGCGGCGCGCGGCGCCCAGTCCTCGCGGTTGCCGAATTTCGGCGCGCCCCCCGCGCCGCCCGCGTGGCACAGGCTGCAGCGATTGCTGTAGACCTTCTCGCCGGGGTCGGCGCCCGCGTGCCCGGCCGCGAGAGCGGCGATGGCGATCAGGGGAGCTGTGAGGACTTTCATCTGCCTGCGATTCCGGTGCTGCGAATATACGCGATGGCCCCGGCGCGTTCTGTGCCGAAATCACATCCGGCCTGTGCACTATGGACGTTCGGCCTCCACCGCCATCTCCATTTCGCCTATGCGCTCGATGCTGCCCTTGAGTCGGTCGCCCGGCGCGAGCTTCGCCACCCCCGCCGGAGTGCCCGTGGAGATCAGCGCGCCCGGAGCGAGCGTCGTTACGGCCGAGAGGAAGCGGATGTGCTCGCGCAGGGTGCAGATCATGTCGCTCGTGTGCGCACTCATCACGGGAGCGCCGTTCTGCTCGACGCGGATCGCGAGATTCTGGGGATCGTCGACCTCGTCGCGCGTCACGATCCAGGGGCCCAGCCCGGTGAAGGTGTCGAAGCCCTTGCGGATGTTTCTCGTGTTCTGCCGGCCCCTTCCCCAGGGATCGCGCTGGCTGAAGTCCCACAGGATCGTGTAGCCGAAGACGTGGTCGAGCGCCCTGTCCTCGGGCACGCGCTTCGCCGTCTTGCCGATGACGGCGCAAAGCTCGCACTCGAAGTCCACGTCCCTGGAGACCGCGGGCAGCACGACCGGGCCGCCGGGTCCGACGAGGGACGCGACGGGCTTCAGGAAGAACTCCGCCATGAGGTCGTCCTTCGAGAACGCGGTGCGGTCGTACGACCCCATCTTGTCGCGCATCTCGGCCTCGTGCGCCCGGTAGTTCGACGCGGCGGCCCAGATCGCCGGCGGATTGGTGAGCGGAGCGAGCAGCCTGACCGAGGCGAGCGCAAGCGTCGGCCCGGACTGCACCGTGAAGCGCGCGAGCTTCATCGCCGCCGGCTCGCTCGCCAGCTTCCCGACGACATCCAGCATGGTATAGCCGGGCTCGAGGTGCCCGGCCTTGACGAGGATGTCGCCGAGCGGGTGCACGCGGTCGCCGACGACGGCGCCCGCCTGGTTGTCGTTGTAGTGGCAGATCTTCATCGCGGCACTCCTTCCCGGATCAATCGAGCTTCACTCCCGAGGCCTTGACCACCCGTCCCCAGTCCCGGTAGTCCGCGCGCACGCGCTCGGCGAATGTTTCCGCCGGCCCGCCGATGGGCTCCATGCCGGACTCGATCAGGCGCATCTTCGTCTTCGGGTCGTCGATCACCGACTGCATCGCGGCGTTGATCGCCCGCACGACGGCAGCCCCCGTTCCCCTGGGCGCGAAAATACCGAACCACGTGGTCATCTCCCATCCGGGCAGCCCCGCCTCCGCCGAAGTGGGCACGTCGGGCGCGGCGGCGAGGCGCGTCTTCGACGCCGCGGCGAGCGCGCGCAGCGTCCCGGCCTTGAGGTAGGCCTGCACCGGCGAGAGGCCGACCGACAGCATCTGCACGCGTCCCGCGAGGAGATCGGCGAGCGCGGGGCCCGCTCCGCGGTAGGGCACGTGCACCAGCTCCACGCCGGCGAGGCGCGCGAAGTGGTCGGCTGCGAGGTGCGTGGTGCTCCCGGGTCCCGCCGAGGCGTAGTTCAGCATTCCCGGATTCGCCCGCGCGAGAGCGATGAATTCCGCGAGATTGCGGGCGTTCAGCGCGGCCGGCACGACCAGCAGCTGCGGCGCGCCGGCGATGTTGAAGACGGGCACGATATCGTTCAGGGGATCGAACGGCGGCGACGAGTAGAGGAAAGGCGTGATCACGACGTTCCCTCCCGCGACGAGGAGCAGCGTCGCGCCGTCCGGCGGCGATTTCGCCACGTACTCGATCGCGAGGTTTCCAGTCGCGCCCGCCTTGTTCTCCACCACGACGATGCGGCCGAGCCGGGCCGACAGGCCATCGGCGGAGAGCCGCGCGAGCGTGTCGGTGATTCCGCCCGGCGCGGTGCCCGCGATCAGGCGGACGGTCTTCTCCGGGTGGACCGGCTGGGCCGCGGCGCCGCACGAGAGGAGCGCGACGACGATCAGTGCGGCGAGCCGTGGCATTAGGCTATTGTTTCACGATTCCGCGTTGAACTTTGCGGTGGCCGGGAGTAGCATGGGCCGCACAAGCTCCATCCGTAACAAGGGAGGGTTGTCCGTCACTTGATGCGAAAGGAGTCCGATATGTGCTACGAGTTCGACGAGCTGTACAGGAAAGCCCGCGAGGAGGAGCTGCAGAGGAAGAAGGCGCAGGAGAGCAAGGACAGGACGCCCGCGCCCGCCAGGCCCGCTCCCGAGACGAAGCCCAGGGAGCCCGTCCCGGCCTGAGCTCCCGCCCGAAGCGACACGACCCCGGCGCAGCCGGGGTTTTTGTTTCCGGTCACGCGGTCTGGGGGCGCGCCGCGTTCTCCCGGACGAACCGGATGAGATCCTCCTCGATGAGGGGCGGCCGGCACAGGTAGCCCTGGAACTCGTCGCAGCCTTCCTCGCGCAGCACGTCGAACTGCTCCTTCAGCTCGACGCCCTCCGCGATCACGTTCATCTGCAGGCTGTGCGCCATGGCGATGACCGCGCGCGTGATTGCGATGTCGTCGGTGGAGTGCGGCATATCGCGCACGAAGCTGCGGTCCACCTTGAGACTGTTGAAGGGGAAGTGCTTGAGGTAGCCGAGCGACGAGTAGCCGATGCCGAAATCGTCGATGGTGAGGCGCACGCCCATCGCACGCAGGGTCTGCATCAGCTTGACCGACTCATCGGGATCCTTCATCACCATGCTCTCGGTGACCTCGAGCTCGAGGATGTCGGGGGCCATCCCGGTGGACTTGAGGATCTCGGCGAGCTGAGGAACGAGCTGCTCCTGGCCGAACTGGCTGGCCGAGAGGTTGACCGCGATCGGCATGCGCGGCAGGCCCGCGTCCAGCCAAGCCTTGGCGCGCTCGCACACTTCGCGCAACGTCCACAGGCCGATCGGGATGATCAGTCCCGTATCCTCGGCGATGCCGATGAACTTGTCCGGCAGCAGAAGCCCCTTCTCGGGATGCTGCCAGCGCAGCAGCGCCTCCACGCCGGTGATCTGGCCGCTCGCCATGTCGATCTTGGGCTGGTAGTGCACGCGAAATTCCTTTCGCTCCAGGCCGTGCCGCAGGCTCGCCTCCAGCGCGAGCTTCTCCGGCGTGTGCGACAGCAGCTCGGCGGAGTAGAAGCAGTATCGGTTCCGGCCCTGCTCCTTGGCGCGGTACATGGCGACGTCCGCTCCGGCAAGCAGCGTCTTGGCGTCTCGGCCGTCCGCGGGATAGACGCAGATGCCGATGGAGAGCGTCACGTTGAGTTCGGTGCCGTCGATTGCGCCAAAATCGGCGACCGCCGTGAGCAGCTTTCGCGCGATCTCGGCGAGGGCAACCGGATCGCCGACCTCCTCGACGAGCAGCACGAACTCGTCCCCGCCGAGCCGCGCGATGATGTCTCCCTCGCGCACGCAACCGGTGAGGCGCTTCGCGGCCTCCTGGAGCACGCGGTCGCCGAACTGGTGGCCCAGGCTGTCGTTGATGTTCTTGAAGCGGTCGAGGTCCATGAAGAACAGCGTCACCGGCCTTGAATGGCGCTCCGCCCGGGCGAGGGCGCGCAGCAGCTCCTCGTTGAACAGCACGCGGTTCGGCAGGCCCGTCAGGTGGTCGTGGGTCGCCATCTGCCGCACGGCGCCGAGCGCCGTGCGCAGCTCCTCGTTGCTCGCCCGAAGACGATCGCGCAGGCGGCTGATTCTGCCGCCGATCATCGCGAACAGCGGCAGCAGGCCTGCCAGCCCCGCCCACTGGAACCATTCGTGGTAGACGTTCACCGTTTCCGGCTTGAGGTACATGAGCAGATTGATCACCGTCGCGTAGCCGATGAGGATCAGCAGCGCCGTCCTCACGAACTCGCGCGTGGTGAATCGGAACACGCCAAAGGTCAGCACCACCAGGGAGACGTTCAGCACCATGGCGCGCGCCTGGTCGAAGCTGTAGACGGCGAACATCAGGACCCCGATGGCGGCGAAAACCTGCGCCCGGGTCAGGCTCGGGTCGGAGAACCTCAGGTTCAGCCCGGTGCGCAGCGCGAGGTAGAACGCGAGGTTGACCGCCACCATCAGGGCGGCGACGATCAGCGCCGGACCCCGGGCGATCAGGCCGAAGGCGTAGGCGAGCGCGAGCAGGGGAAGGCAGACCGCGTACGCGGCGCCGGCAAGCAGGAAACGGCGCATCCGCACCGACTGCGACGGATCGCCACCGGAGGTCAGCAGGAACTTAAGCACGGGCGATTCTAGCGTACCGCGGGAGGCAGCCGGCAGCGGGTTTGACGGGCACCCTTCGATGCGGCACATTCCGCGAATGCGCGGATCGGCCTGTCGGGAAATCGATACGAGGTGACGGCGCGCACGACATTCCCGGCCGGGATCGGGAGGGATGGGCGTGCCGGAGCGCCGGTCCCGGGGCGGCCGCGCGCCGCGGAAACCCCTTGGTTTCAGGAACATTTCTTGCGTCTGAGAGGTATCCCCTGAGCTCGGAAGGTCCGAACTCGCGATGCCCGTGGTGATGGAAGACGAAAGCACGATCCAGAAGAACATCGCCGACAAGCTGATTGCGGCGCTGAAAACGGGCGGCTTCGTGCTTTATGCACAGAAAATCCTCGCCTTGACCCCTTCAGGCGAGCAGCGGCCCTTCCAGGAGGTTCTCGTCCGCTTCAAGGAGGAGGAGGAGAAGCTCCTGCCGCCCGGGACGTTTTTCCCCATGCTGCAGGAGTACCGGCTGCTTCCCTACGTCGACCGCTGGGTAGTGGGCCGCCTCGCGACCTGGATCCAGGAATTCCGGGCCCAGCGCCCAGGCCTGCCCCCGCCGGCGTTCGGCGTGAACCTCGCGGAGGACACGCTGCGCGAGGCCAAGTTCACCGATTTCGTGGCTAAGAACATTCAGGCGTCCAAGATCCCCGAGGGCACCTTCACCTTCGAGGTCGGCTGGGACACGGCGCTCGTCCACAGCGAGGACATCAAGCTCATCGTGAGCCAGCTCCGGCCCATCGGCTGCCGCTTCACTTTCGCGGGCTTCGACGGCAGCGACGCCTCGTTCAAGTTCCTCCAGACCCTGAAGCCCGATTTCGTGAAGCTCACCTACAGCACCGTCAAGGACATCGGCCGGTCGCTGACCGCCTCCGAGCGCGCGGAGAAGATCTGCTCCCGCTGCCACGCCATGGGCATCAAGACCGTCGCGGAATTCGTCGAGAGCGCCGAAGTGCTCGAGCACCTCAAGCTGGTGGAGGTGGACTTCGCCCAGGGGCTCGTCATAGGCGGACCGCAGAAGATGGCATGAGCCTGCCGCATGGCCGCCATGCGGCGGCGGAAGGGGCGCGGCATGCGCTATCATGCCTGCTTTCCGTGAACCCGAACACGAAAAACTGGCGCACCCCCGGCGTCGTCCTGCTCTGCGGCGGAATCATCCTGACGCTGGCGATGGGCACGCGGCAGGGGTTCGGGCTGTTCCTGCAGCCCATGACCCTCGACCACGGCTGGAGCCGGGAGACGTTCGCGTTCGCGATGGCCCTCCAGAACCTGATCTGGGGCGCGTCCCAGCCCTTCTTCGGGATGATCGCGGACCGCAAGGGCGCGGGACGCGTGCTCGCGACCGGGGCGGCGCTCTACTGCACCGGGCTCGTGCTGATGGCGATGTCAGGCACCGGCTGGCAATTCTCGCTCGCCACGGGACTGTTCATCGGCCTCGCGCAGGGGTGCACCACCTTCAGCATCGTGTTCGGAGTGGTGAGCCGGATCTTCCCGCCCGAGCGCCGCTCGATCGCGCTGGGCCTGTGCAGCGCGGCGGGCTCGTTCGGCCAGTTCGCGATGCTGCCCTACACGGGCAGCCTGATCGCGCACCTCGGCTGGTTCAACGCGCTGCTCATACTCTCGGTGAGCGCCGCGCTGATCGCGCCGCTCGCTTCAGCCCTCGTCGAGGAGCGCAAGGACGCGGCTGCCACCGCGACGCAGAGCGTCGGCGAGGCGGTGCGCGAGGCCTTCGGCCACAAGAGCTTCCTGCTGCTCACCGCGGGCTATTTCGTGTGCGGCTTCCAGCTCGCTTTCATCACCGTCCACTTCCCGGCCTACCTGGTCGACCGCGGCCTGTCCGCGAATATCGGCATGATGGCGCTCGCGCTCGTCGGCCTGTTCAATATCTTCGGCTCGTTCGCCTCGGGCGCGCTGGGCGCGAAGTACACGAAGAAATACCTTCTGTCCTCGATCTACTTCACGCGCTCCATCGTGATTGCGCTATTCGTGTTCTCGCCGGTCAGCGAGGGCTCGGTGTACCTGTTCTCCGCCGCGATCGGCCTGCTGTGGCTGTCGACCGTGCCGCTCACCAACGGCGTTATCGGCGGAATCTTCGGCGTCACCTATATGTCGACCCTGTCGGGCTTCGTGTTCATGAGCCACCAGCTCGGCAGCTTCACCGGCGTGTGGCTCGGCGGGTACCTGTTCGACCATACCGGCTCGTACCGGGTGGTATGGCTGATCTCGATCGCGCTCGGCCTCTTCGCGGCGCTCGTCAACCTGCCGATCCAGGAGCGCCCGGTGGCGCGCGCTCCGGCGCCGCGCCCCGCGGGATAGCGCGGCTAGTCGAGGATCTCGTACAGGCGCTCGTCGTACAGCGCGCCCGCCATGCCGGAGAGCTTGTCGCGGAACTCGCGCTGGTGAGCGGACGCCGCGTTCGCGTCGAAGGCCTCGCGCGAGCGCCACACTTCGAACACGGTGAAATGGTTCGGGCGGTTGGTCTGCTGCACGATCTCGAAGCGCGCGTTGCCCGACGCGGCGCGGTTCGCCTCCCCGAGGGCCTTGAGCGCGACCAGCGCGTTGTCCTTCTGTGGCGGGATCACGTCCACGTGGGTGACGCCGTACACCGCGCCCGAGGCGTCCTCGATCGGACCGACCGAGAGCGCGTTGTGGAACCGGTCGTCGGCGGGCGCGTTGCGCAGCGCGGCGAGCTTGTCGCGGAACTCCTTCGTGGCCGGGGCGGCCATGTGCGCGTCCCACGCGGCCTTGTCCTTCCATGCCGCGACGACGACGAACTGGCCGGGGCGCCGCGGGCGCTGCACCACGATCGAGCGCAGGTTGCCCGCGGTCTTCCGG
>Ga0187776_10000057_pt1 | contig 56321 bp, 39 predicted proteins | sample 0216_BV02_MP12_2_FD_132426 | JGI IMG/M metagenome (GOLD analysis project Ga0187776, IMG submission 132426) | Tropical peat soil microbial communities from peatlands in Department of Meta, Colombia - 0216_BV02_MP12_20_MG | ecosystem: Environmental > Terrestrial > Soil > Wetlands > Peat | place...
AACACCCTCTGGTACAACACCGCGGGCGGCATCACCATGCTCGTGGGCCGGTTCCTGATGATCCTGCCCATGCTGGCCATCGCCGGCAACCTGGCCCGAAAGAAATATGTTCCTCCATCCTTGGGTACGTTTCCGGTTACAACTCCACTTTTTACGGTGTTGCTGATCGGTGTGATTTTGATTGTGGGCGCTCTGACGTTTTTTCCCGCGCTCAGCCTGGGACCGATTCTGGAGCACCTGCTGATGGCGGCGGGCAAGACTTACTGAGGTCGAAATGGCAAAGAAGAAGAAAGCGATTTGGGAATGGAAAATCGTTCGGCGCGCGATCTGGGACGCCCTCCTGAAACTGAATCCGCGCAAGATGATGGGCAATCCCGTCATGTTTGTAGTCGAGGTTGGCAGTGCCATCACGATGGTGCTCTTGTTTCGTGGCGGCTCCGCCCTTAGGTTCAACTTGCAGATCACCTTGTGGCTGTGGTTCACCGTGCTCTTCGCCAACTTCGCCGAAGCCATGGCCGAGGGTCGCGGCAAGGCGCAGGCGGACACGCTGCGCAAGGCGCGCTCCGAAACCATTGCCAATCGTCTTCTGGCTGACGGAAAGCTCGAAAAGGTAGCCAGTTCGAAGCTCCGTGCCGGAGATATGGTGATTGTCTCCGCGGGCGAGTTCATACCTTCTGACGGAGAAATCCTGGAAGGCGTAGCTTCGGTCGATGAATCCGCAATCACCGGCGAGTCCGCGCCTGTAATCCGCGAAGCCGGCGGCGATCGTTCCGCCGTGACCGGTGGCACGCGCGTTCTCTCCGATCAAATCAAAGTGAAGATCACCTCCAATCCCGGCGAAACCTTCCTCGATCGCATGATCGCGCTGGTCGAAGGCGCTGAACGGCAGAAAACGCCGAACGAGATCGCCCTCAACATTCTGCTGGCTGGCCTCACCATCATCTTCTTATTGGCGGTCGTAACCCTGCAGCCGTTCGCCATCTATTCGGGATCGCCGCAGACCGTTTTCGTTTTGGTATCTCTACTGGTCTGCCTGATTCCCACCACCATTGGGGGATTGCTGTCCGCCATCGGCATCGCCGGCATGGACCGCCTGGTTCAGCACAACGTGCTGGCCATGTCGGGGCGCGCCGTTGAGGCCGCCGGCGACGTGAACACACTGCTGCTCGACAAAACCGGAACCATCACTCTTGGCAACCGGCAAGCTTCACGCTTCATTCCTGCTCCCGGCATCACCGAGGCAGAACTGGCCGATGCGGCACAGCTCTCGTCTCTCGCCGACGAGACCCCGGAAGGGCGCTCTATCGTCGTTCTCGCCAAGGAGAAATACAACCTGCGTGGACGCGAACTCGCATCGCGGGAAGCTCAATTCGTGCCCTTTTCTGCCCAGACCCGCATGTCGGGAGTGGATCTGAATGGCTTCGAGATCCGCAAGGGCGCCGCCGATGCCATCCAAAATTACGTAGCTTCGAACGGCGGTGATTTCCCGCAAGCCGTCCAGGCGCAAGTCGAACAGATTGCTCGTTCCGGTGGCACACCCTTGGTGGTGGCGGAGAAGAGCCGCGGCGCGATGGGTGTCATTGAGCTCAAGGACGTCGTCAAAGGCGGCATGCGCGACCGCTTTGACCAGCTACGCGCGATGGGCATTCGCACCGTCATGATCACCGGCGACAATCCCCTCACTGCCGCGGCCATCGCCCGCGAGGCGGGGGTGGATGACTTCCTCGCCCAGGCCACTCCAAAGGACAAAATGGATCTGATCCGCCGCGAACAGGGAGACGGCAAACTAGTAGCTATGACCGGCGACGGCACCAATGACGCGCCCGCACTCGCTCAGGCCGACGTCGGGGTCGCCATGAACACCGGCACCCAGGCAGCCAAAGAAGCAGGCAACATGGTGGATCTTGATTCCAATCCCACTAAGTTGATCGAGGTAGTGGAAATCGGCAAGCAGCTGCTGATGACCCGCGGCTCGCTCACCACCTTTTCCATCGCCAACGATGTGGCGAAATACTTTGCGATTATCCCGGCGATGTTCGCAGGCACATTCCCGGTGCTCAACGCTCTCAACATCATGCACCTGCAGACACCGCAGTCGGCGGTACTCTCTGCGGTGATCTTCAACGCTTTGATCATCATCGCGCTGATCCCGCTGGCTCTGCGCGGCGTGAAATATCGGGCCATGGGAGCCGCCGCGCTGTTGCGGCGCAATCTCTTGATCTATGGAGTGGGCGGCATCTTCGTGCCCTTCATTGGGATCAAGCTTATCGACATGCTGATTACCCGCGTGGGCCTTGCTTAGGAGTACTCGAATGAAAAGAAATATCGTCACTGCCATCCTGATGACCATCGCCACCACGATCCTGTTGGGAATCATTTATCCCCTCGTGGTAACCGGAATTGCGAAAGCCCTATTTCGCGACAAGGCCAATGGCCAACTGATCGAGCGCGATGGCAAGCTGATCGGATCGCGAATCATCGGCCAGGCATTCACTAGCCCGGGATATTTTCACTCCCGTCCCTCTGCTGCCGGAAATGGCTATGATGCCGCGAACTCCGGTGGCACCAACTTTGCTCCCACGAATCAAAAACTGATCGATCGTGTGAAACAGGACGCCGCCTCGCTGCAAGCGGAAAATCCTGGCAAGCCTATCCCCATTGATCTGGTCACAACTTCAGGTTCGGGTCTCGATCCTCATATCACCCCCGCAGCCGCCGAATTTCAGATCCCGCGCGTGGCGCGTGAGCGTGGCGTCAGTCCTGAAGCGCTTCAACGCCTGGTTGCCAAGCACACGGAGGGAAGACAACTGGGCTTCCTCGGCGAACCGCGGGTCAACGTTCTCGAACTGAACCTCGACCTGGACGCGAGCTACCCGCAACGAAAGACCGCCTCAAAATAAGTCCGTTGTGGCTCGGCTCTCCCCGAGGGTAGACAAAAAAAGGGCGGCTTGCGCCGCCCCAAAAACACTCGAGAAAAGGGTTGGGCCCAGATCTCTCGCAGTAACCTAATCGTCCAGATCCCGTGGTGCCGGGCTGTGAACCAGCTCTAGCGCGTCCTTGTACAGCTTTGCTTGCTGTGCGCGGTAGCTCTTTGTGTTCAGGCGATGCTCTTTCACAGCCGCTCGATGCAGTTGGTCGGCGTAGATTGACATACGGCCAAGCGCGCCCAACCGGAAACTGTCACGATCTGGAGCTGAAGTATCGAGCTTGTCCACCAGCGCCCAGATTCGCTTTCCCTCCGGCGTGGAGCGGTAAGCCACCGTCTTCGTAAACGCCAGTTGGTCCGCCGTGATCTTGTTGTAGTCAGGCTGGAAGAATTCGCGCATATCGGTCGCCAGCAGGTCGCCCAGGTTATTCGGCGGCAGGCCCAGCAGCAGCTCTTCCGTCTTCACGATGGAAGCGCTGTTGTAGTGGTGCACGGCAGAATAAGCCGGCTTTGCATAGGGACTGATCACGATCACCGGCGTGCGGTGTGGATGGATGTGATCAAGCGACGACTGGGCATCGTCATAGGTCATGAAAATCGCAGTCCCCAGCCCGCTCGAAGGATCGTAGTACACCGGACTCTTCATGATGTGCTGGACCGCCATCCCCAAAGCAACATCGCCATCCGCGACTTGCTGCAGCGGGCCATTGGTCACCAGGTTCTTGTTAGGCGCCTGCACCGAGCCGGTGTGATCGTTCGGTTGATACAGGAAGATGAACTGTGGAAGCGTGCCCGCGCTCACCATGCGGTCGAAATCCTTGATGAACTCCTGGGCACGGCGCTGGTCGGAAATATTGAAGTTGTAGCCGGGGTAGTTGGGATCGAAGCGTGGCTCCCCATTGGGATTACTCTTTCCCAGAACTGCCAGCGCGGGCAGGGCCATGAAATAAGACTGGCCTATGCCTTGCGTTGGAGAAGTGACGTCACCTACGGTCTGCAGCGGATTGGTTACGCTGAAGTTGTCCGCCTGCAGTGCCGGATAGCCAAGGTTCCCGCTGGTGGGATCGTTGAGAGTCGTTGGCGTGCTGACTCCAGTGTCCGTACCGTCGAGGCGAGCTACATGTTCGGCGTAGCTCTTTACGTTAAGCCCATTCCGCACCGCATTATTGAACAGATATCCATGCTCGGGATAATCCTCGGGTTCGAAGTTCTTGTTCACGAGCAAGCCGCGTCCGCTCTTCACCAGCAGGGTCTTCTCGGTGTAATCGCTGGCCGTGCCGGAGCTGCAGAACTGGTGGCCGGCATCGCTCTCCTCGGAATCCGAGTAGTAGTTCACTCCGGCAGCGAACGTAGTGGCCAGCAGTTGGGTGTTCACCGACACTCCCGTGTACTGCCCGTTCTTGTAAGGCACACCATTAGTGTCGTTGAAGGTCGTGCTGGCAAAATTGCCGAAGTGGCCACCCTGGTTGCCCAGCATGGAGTCGAACGTCTTGTTCTCATGCATGATGAAGATTACGTGCTTGATCTTCTGTGAAGGTCCGCTGCCGTCGGGCACGATGCTGGTTTCATGCGTCTGGCGGAAGCCGTAGTTGTTGGAGAGCACATCGCTGTTGTTGAGGCTGAGCGTCGTCAGGTCGACCTGCTGGACAGTCCCGAAGACGTAATTGCTGTCCACCCGGCTGTCCGATGCCAGGCCAGTGGGCGGAGGCGCTCCCTGGGCCAGCTGAGTCTTGGGATTGATATCCTCACCAATTCCCTTCGCATTAGCGATGTACAGCGTCTTACCATCTGCGCTCAGCGCGAGGGCCGTGGGATACCAGCCCGTCGGAATCCGGCCAAGAAGCTGGGGGTTCCCAATCACGGTCATATCGAACACCGCCACCGAGTTGAGCCCCGCTTCGGCGACGTACATCCGCAGATTGTCTGGCGAAACTGCCATGGCATTGGGATAACTTCCGTGGATGTTGAAGTTATCCACGCCATTCTGCGCCAGTATGGAGATCTGGAGGTCCGCCTTCTTTACATTACCGTTTAGGTCAATAACCCCCAGGGCGTCGTTATTCGTCTTGGTAACGAACAAATAACGCTTGCTCCCTCGGGTGACGATGGCCATTGCGGAGGGATGGGTGTCGCCGACGTTGTTCGTGCTATCGAGTTTGTGTCCCTCGTAGATGGAGCCCACGAAGCTTATTTTCGAACCGTCTCCATTGGGAACCGACAGCAGGGAAACGGATGAAGTCTTGGGGTTGCTGCCGCTGGTGCTGGTCTTCGGAACGTAAAACCCATCCGGCTGATTTCCGATGGAAGCCACGTTGATCAGTTTTCCATTCTGGTCATACGTCGGATTCTTGAATTTGTATTCCGTAACGCCCCAGTTGGAGACTGTGACCTCGCTACCATCGCTGCTCACCGCGACCGAGTAGGGGAAGTATCCCACCGGAATCTGGGCCACCACGCCTTGAGCCGGGTTAGCAAGAGCTTTCGCGGTGTCAATCACCGCCAGACTGTTGTCGCCGTTGCAGGCAACATACAGGAATTTTCCGTCTGGACTTAGCGCCGAGCCGGCAGGGAAGGTAGTGTGCGTGCCGTTGACGTTGAAGCCGCTGGGAACGAAGTTCGCATTCAACTGCGCCGGGTCGCCGGTGTAGTTGGAAACGAATCCCTGGTTGCTAGGTGTGATGGGCTTGACGGGAATGCTGACGGGAGCTCCCACGAACGACCCCGACGGCGACACCTGCACGATCTTGACATCATTGTCCGGCCCGCCGGATGCCCATACCGTGTAGGGGCCGTTGCCTGTCACCTGCAGACCGATGAAGTATTTGCCGGTGCTGAGCTGCGCTATGGTCTGCATCGTCGAGGTGTCGATCACGCTTAACGAATAGCCACCAAAATTCACCGCGCTCTGATAGGAGAAAAATCCGGTTTCGCGCTCGTCATCGTTGCTGGTGATGAGGAATTTGCCGTCCGGCGTGACTGCGATACCCAGCGGGTTCATCCCGATCTGAGCGCTCTTACCGGCGGGTTTGACGATCTTTCCGTTGGGTAAAACCCCGGCGAAGTAGTTGTTGCCGAATTTCTGTGGTCCCGCGAAAAGATCGGCTCCTGTCCCCGCATAGCCGGGTGTGGTTTCGGGTATGCCGTAAACCGGAGCTGTGATATTGCCCCATTGACTCACCAGTTGGGTCAAGCTCAGGGGATCAGGATCTGCTGCTGCAGCTGGCCCAGCGGCGAGGCTGGTCGAAGTCAGGGCCACGCTCAATAGCAGCGCCAGAGCGATACGGAAAAGATTTGCGCAAGCACGCAGATCTCCTGCAAGCGCGCGCTTCAGAGGCTCAGTCGTCATTGCACGTCTCCTTGTACTCGAGTGAGAGATGGGAAATCGGCCGATTGAACTGGGGAAGGCGCAGCGAATCGCGTCGAGCGTGCTGCGTCGCGACACACAAGCTCGGCACATTCCATTCGTTGCTCCGCCATGAGAGGAATTGAGTTGTGCTAAAAGGTGACTGGTTCGTGACCCACGAGAGTCTGCGAGCGCTCTGTAAACGTGGGATGAAAAGACTGTTAACCCAGGGTAAATTTCTATGCTGTCCCGTTTGTGCACTAATCTCGGTGCGATCAGCAGCAGCGTTCCTAAATGGCAACGCCCCCTCCCACCATTGCATTCGTTACAATCCGTTTCTTCTCATCAAGAATTTACAAAACGCTAATCAGTTGTTAACGAAGAGCTGGTTTCATCGGACGCCTGATTCGGCTGCCGGAAGCCGAACGCTATCTTCATCTTTACGAGAAACGACTAAGCCGTTTCCGGCGGGATGAAACTGATGTACCGTCTGTCGAGAGAAGGTGTCTGTGCCGGAGCTCAAGTGCGGACTCAAAAACTACAAAGGTCTTCCACGGTGTGCTCGGCTGCTGACGTCCCTCTGCAGCGTTCTCCTCTGCCTGGCTTCCTTTTCCCTGGCGCAGAAGGACCGCGCCGCATTAGGAGGCACGGTGACCGACTCATCGGGAAGAGAACTGCCGGGCGTCGAGGTAGTGGCGCTGCAGGAATCAACCGGACTTCGCCGCGCGACCATATCGTCCGCCAGCGGTAGTTACGAGCTCCCCGAACTGCCGATTGGGACGTACACGGTGACCTTCAGTTGCGAAGGCCTTCAGTCCTTGCGTTTCGAAAATGTTGTCCAAAGGCTGGAGCAGACGCGCACCTTGAACGCAACCATGCAGGTGAAGGGAGCGAAAGAACAGATCGAAGTTACCGCTGAAGCCCAATCCCTCGATGAAGTATCCAGCGCCCTGGGCGCAAACATCGAGCGCAAGCAGATCCAGGAACTTCCTCTCAATGGCCGCAACTGGGCGACTTTGACCGCCCTGGCGCCGTCAGCGATCGATACCGGCGGCAGCAACCAACGCTCTATCCGCTTCGCCGGCCGTGGCCGCGACGATAACAATTTCACCTACGATGGCATTGATGCCACCAACATCATCAACCAGGCGCAGCAGCCCTACGTACGGCTGGCGATTCCTCTGGATGCGATCCAGGAATTTCGCGTCGATTCCATGCTGGCGACTGCCGAAACGGGAGGAACTGGCGGCGGCCAGCTGATCGTAAGCTCCCCGTCCGGTACCAATCAGTTCCATGGCGACGTCTTCGAGTACCTACGCAACGATCTCTTCGACGCCCGGGAACCGATTGATGTCTTGAATCCCCACAAACCTCCTTTTCATTTGAATCAGTTTGGCGGCGCTTTAAGCGGACCCATCGTGCGCAACAAGACGTTCTTCTTCATTGCCTATGAGGGTTACAGGCAAATCCTTGGCCAGACACTTCCGGGCTTTGTCCCCAGTGATGCATTTCGTGCCCAGGTAGCCACTCAGTCTCCCGCGCTTGCTCCGATTCTTGCGGCTTATCCTCACGGGCAGACTCTGATCAGTCCGCAAATTGCGCAATTCGTGGGAGAAGGCAGCCAGGTGGTCAATGAAGACTCCGGCATCTTTCGTGTCGATCATCGCTTTTCGGACAAAACCACAGCTTTCGTCCGCGCCAATATTGACCAGGCGGTGAGCACGGTGCCGCTGGCCAGCTCCGGCCAATATCTCAACGGTCAGACCGAGAGCACCTCTTCCCCAATCAATAGTGAAATCGAGTTGCTGCACATTTTTTCCCCAACCCTGATCAACGAATCCAAATTTGGCTTTAATCGCAGTACCGCGATCAATACCAACATCAACCAGAGCGGATTGCTCTACGCCGTCTCCGTCCCCGGCTTCACCACCCTGAACAACAATCGTGTCAGCACTGGTGTGGGCAACTCATTCTCCGGGATCGACAACGTCACCTGGATCAAGCAAAGACATGTCATTAAGGCGGGAGTCGAAGTGCGGCAGATCCAAATGAATCAGGGAAACACCGCCAGCGGCACCATCTCCTTTGCTTCCCGTGACGACTTTGCGGCCAATAAGGTCAATACCGCCGCTCTCACTGACGCTCTTCCGATCAACGGTCTGCGTAAAACCCAGTTCTTTGGGTACGTGCAGGACGAATTCAAATGGCGTTCGAATTTCACTCTCAATCTGGGTGTGCGCTACAGCTTTTTCAATATCTTTCACGAAGGGCAAGACCGCGCCAATCCGTTTGATTTCGAAACTTGTGGCCCGCAGGGTTTTTGCGGAGTGGGCGCCAGCTTCGGGCAGCCGAACTATGGCGACCTCGATCCACGCATCGGCTTCGCCTGGGCTCCCGCGAAATTCAGAGGGGGCACGGTCATTCGCAGTGGGTTCGGCATCTATCATGAGGACGGCCAACTCGATGATCAGAACCTACCCATCGGGAATGAAGTGCTTCGTTTTTCAGTCTCGCAGAGGACGAATCCTGGCCTCACTTTTCCTATCGATCCCTTCTTCGAAGATGCTACGGGGAAAGTTTCGCCGCGCGCTCAGGATCGCCGACGCAAAGATACTTACGTCGCCCAGTGGGGTCTTTCCGTTCAACAAGCCTTGCCGCACGAGTTGGTAGGCACCGTTTCGTACGTGGGTAGCAAAGGCACCAACCTGCTCACCTTGTCGGAAGTGAACGTGGTCAACCCGCTTACGGGAACGCGTCCCTACCCGGCCTTCGGTCAAATCGATTGGCGCGGCACCAGGAATAACAGTACGTACGAAGGACTGTCCCTTGCCGTCAGGCGCACCTTCTCTCGCGGCCTATTGCTTTCCGTCAATTACATGTGGTCCCACGAGATCGATGATGGTTCGAACGGCAGCGGCGATGGCGATTCGCTCACCCCGCAAAATGTCGCCTGCCAACCGTGCGAGCGTGCCAGCGGCGCCTTTGATGCCCGTCATGTTCTCAGCGCCAATGCCGTTTATGAACTGCCCTTCGGTCCCAGCAAATCCTACCTGAATGAGGCGGGATTCCTGCGGACCGTTTTCGGATCCTGGGAAGTCAGCTCCATCGTTTCCGCCCGCACCGGATTCCCAGTGAATGTCACGGTTGACCGGAGTGCTTCCGATGTGCCGGATGGCAACACCAACAACCAGCGTCCCGATCTCGTGCCCGGAGTTCCATTGACCCCGCCCGGCGGCCAGAGCAATGCACAATGGATCAATCCCGCAGCCTTTGCGGTTCCTGCTCCCGGGACCTTCGGTGATGCGCCGCGAAACGTCGCGCGCGCTCCTGGAGCCTGGCAGGTCGACCTGGGACTTACCAAGAACATGCTGCTGACCGAGCGACTGCAGCTTCAGTTACGCACGCAGGTCTTCAACATCTTCAATCACCCGCAGTACGGTCCGCCGCTATCCAATTTCTCGGCTGGTCCCAGGGTTTTCGGTTCGATTATTTCCTCGGTGAATAGCGGACCGGTGGGCACGGGCACACCACGGCAGATTCAGTTCGCCCTGCGCGTGTCCTTCTAGCGCGACGTCGAGCGCAGCTCGACTCCTCCTAAACTGTAACTGCAGCGAGGAGAGGGGGACAATAATCCTCTTCCCTGAGTGTCCATCCTGAGCGACGCGCAGGGCTTGTTTTTCCGGCCCGCGCTTTTTGCGGGTCGCGGGCGCAAAGTCGAAGGATCTTGCGTTGTCTTCCCACCCGCCACGCTCTTCGCAAGAAACCCCCTTGACGTGACCAAATACTAACGTTACAATATGGTCACATATTGAGGAGGCAGCGATGACATTAGAAGATCTGGTGCTCGACATCGAGCAGCACATTGAAATCAAGGCCAAGCCCGACAAAGTATTTGCCGCGGTCCTTGACCGCTTTGGCAAGGGCAATACCCGGCCTGACGGCCAGCCCATGCAAATGCAATTGGAGCCAAAACCCGGCGGCCGCTGGTATCGCGATCGCGGCAACGGGATCGGACACCTGTGGGGGTTCGTGCAGGTCATCAAGCCCCCAACTTTGCTGGAGCTGAGCGGGCCGATGTTCATGTCCTACCCGGCGAACAATCACGTGGAAGTTAAGGTCGAGGAGGTCGGGGGAGGCTGCAAGGTGACCCTCCGACATCGGGCGATCGGCATGATCGATCCCGAGCACCGCAAGGGGGTAACCACGGGCTGGAGCCACATTCTGAACGAAGTGAGAAAGGACTGCGAGTAGCGGCGTGCCAGAACTCCCCGCTGGCATGACCCACGATCTCGACCCGGTGTGGAAGGCGCTCTCCGACCCCACGAGGCGTTCGATTCTGGATTTGTTGCGGGATCGGCCCCGCACCACCACCGAGATCGTCGAGTCGTTTCCGCATTTATCTCGCTTTGGCGTGATGAAACATCTCGATGTGCTTCGGCAGGCCCAACTCGTCCACACGCGCGAAGCCGGGAGGCAACGCTTGAACTCGCTGAATGTCATGCCTATCCGCCAGATTTATGAACGTTGGGTTGGTCCCTTTCAGGAGCTTTGGACCGGAGAACTCCTTCGTATCAAGGAGATCGCCGAAAAGCCCAGCCGCTCGCCGCGCAGAACCAGCTCACGCAGACCAAGGAAGAACTAGGCCGCCCGCCAGCGGTCTGAAACCAAAACCATCAACCCCGATAGGGAACAGGAGAATTGCCGATGTCTACATTAGCAACCAGCACTGGAAGGCAACAGCACGAGGTCGTTTCATCCAACGAGTGGCTCGCCCGGCGCAAAGAGCTGCTTCGGAAAGAGAAAGAATTCACCAGGCTGCGCGACGAACTCAGCCGTGAGCGCCGCGAACTGCCCTGGGAGAAAGCCGACGAGCAATACGTCTTCGATGGACCTGCAGGTAAAGAAACGCTCAGCGATCTCTTCAGCAACAAAAGTCAGCTCATCATCTATCATTTCATGTTCGGGCCAGGATGGGAAGAAGGCTGCCGCAGCTGTTCTTTCCTCTCCGATCACATCGACGGCAGCGTCGTGCACCTGGCGCATCGTGATACTAGTCTTGTCGTAATCTCCCGCGCGCCTGTGGCCCAGATCGAAGCCTTCAAGAAGCGCATGGGCTGGAAGTTTAAGTGGGTATCGTCCTTCGCCAACAACTTCAACCGCGACTATCACGTCTCCTTCACCAAAGACGAAATGGCAAAGGGTAAGGTGTATTACAACTACGAAACCACTTCGTTTTCCACTGAAGAAGCTCCCGGGCTAAGCGTGTTTTACAAGAGTCCCAGCGGCGAAGTATTCCACACGTATTCAACGTATGGACGCGGGCTCGATATCCTGCTTGGCGCTTACAACTATCTCGACCTCACACCCAAGGGGCGCGACGAGGATAGCCTGGCTTTCACTATGGCCTGGGTTCGGCATCATGATCGTTACACACCCGACTATTCTGTCAATTCCAAGACGGGATATGTGGCGCCCAAGGGCGCAGGATCCTCGTGCTGTGAGGGGGAGGAGCATCCGTGAAGCCGAGTCATGGCTGCGCAGGTCATGGCTGCGAGCTTCTTTTCAGCAGTTCGCGCCGAAAATCAGATCGAGTGCGGATCGCTACCTGCGATCCGCACTCTCGAACAGCTCGCAGGGGTCTCCGCGGAACCGTGGGATGGATCATTCCCGGCGGCCTGCTGGTGCTCTTGCCCAAATGCCCAGCCTGCCTGGTGATCTGGCTTGCAGTCGTAAGTGGAATCGGCATTTCCCTGACGACGGCAACTTACCTTCGGCTGGGAGTTGTGACACTCTGCGTGCTGTCGCTGGTTTACTTCGTGGTCAGCAATGGGCGACGCATTATTGCGCAGACCCCAACTGCGCCGAACCGTCAATAGAGTTTGCGAAACGAGGACACAAACATGACCCAAGCACTTGAACCCATGTTCGATGAGTTCCGCGAGGAAGTGGCCACCACCCGGCGGGTGCTCGAACGAGTTCCTGAAGACAAATTGTCATGGAAGCCACATCCTAAGTCGATGTCTCTCGGTCAACTCGCGCTTCACATCGCGCTCATCCCCGGCAACATGACGAGGCTGGTGCAGCTTGAAGGATTCGACGTCTCTCGGGGGAACCCTACTCCTCCGCCTCCCAGCGGCTTGGCCGAAATTCATACTGCATTCGAACAGAGTGTCCGCTCCGCGGAGGAATGCCTAAGCCGCATGAATGAACAAACAGCTCTCGCCAGTTGGCGTCTCACGTTTCAAGGAAAAGAAATCTTCGCCAAACCGAGAGTCGCCGTGCTGCGGTCAGTCATATTGAATCACTGGTACCATCATCGCGGCCAACTCTCGGTCTATCTCCGGCTCTTGGATGTTCCGGTTCCGGCCATTTACGGCCGCAGCGCGGACGAGCTTCCGTTTTCTTAGAACATTCTCTTCTCCCGAGGAGCGTAGCGACGAGGGAGCGAAAGAGGTGTTTCTGGGCTTGTCATCACGAGCGAGCGAGTCTGCAGCTAAATCACCGCCCCAGGGTCGCGTCGCGCTCGTTGCCGCCAACCCGGGCAAAAATCGGATCATGCTGAAGCGCACGCGGGCTCCGAACTCAACTTAGGAGCGGACACGCGCAGGGGCAGGCTAACCTCCACCAGGGTGCCGGGATTTGAATTCGACACTTTGAATTCCCCACCCAGTTCCTTGGCCCGCTGCCGCATTCCTCCCATACCGATGCCGATGCTGTCGGGTTGCAAGAGGATAACGCTTTCATCCACGCCCTTGCCGTCGTCACACACCATCACCAGCAGCTGATCTTCCCTTTCGGCGATCGCGATTGAACACTTGCGGGCGCCGGAATGACGGAACACATTCGTCAGCGCCTCCTGAATGATGCGGAAGATGGCCGTCTCCACTTCGTTGCTGAGGCGCGGAAAATCGGGCGGAACCAGCAGGGAAATCTCGATACCGGCGCGTTTGCCTAACCCATCCACATACCAGCGCAAGGCCGACGCCAGACCAACTTCGTCGAGCAATGGAGGATGCAGCAGATGGGACAAGCTGCGAATCTGCTGAATTGCCCGATCAATCAGCAGGCTCGCTTGCGTGGCTGCCTGATTTCGCGGACGCTTGGAATTTTGCGCCATTCCGTCCACCATCATCTTTGCCGCTGCCAATTCCTGTCCCAGCCCGTCGTGAATCTCACGGGCGATGCGCCGCCGCTCTTCGTCCTGCATGGTCAGCAACCGCGCTGACAGCCGCCGCAGCTCAGTTGTCCTTTCATCCACCATCTTCTCCAGGCGGACGGCAATGTCGCGCATGGATTGCTCCAGCAGTTTGCTGTCGTGAATGTCGGAACAGGTGCCATACCACTTGACGATCTTGCCAGAGTGATCGCGAATGGCAATGGCTCGCTCGCGAAACCAGCGGTAGCTTGCATCCTTGCCGCGTAGCCGGTACTCGGAAGCATAGTTGTCACCCGACTCGATGGAGTGCATCCAGTGCCCCAGACTGGTTTCCCGGTCATCGGGATGCAGATAATCCGCCCAGCTTGCGCCTGCCGATTCCGGCTGTGCGCCTGTGTATTCGAAGAAGCGATTGCTGGTGTAGTCCCCGGTACCATCCGCCTGACGGCTGAAGATGATATCGGGGGCGGTCGTGACGATGGCGTCGAGCTGCTGGTTTTTCTGCGCCAGCTCCATGTTGAGCGCCTGCAGAGTCTCGGCTTTTCGCGCCAGCTCCTCTGTCCGCTCCTCGACTCTCTTTTCCAACTCGCGATTCAACTGCTGTAACTGATAAGTCTTGCGGTGCAGTTCGGCAAATACGCTGACCTTCGCGCGCAACAACTCCGGAACCACGGGAACGGATATGTAATCCACGGCTCCTCGCTGGTATCCTTTGAGGCGGTCCAGATCGGTGAGGTGAACTGCCGATATGAAGATGATGGCCGTATTCCGGAAGCGCGGATGCTCGCGAATCATCTCTGCCAGTTCGAAGCCATCCATGTCGGGCATGCTTACATCCATCAACACGACTGCCACATCCACCTGCAGGAGATGTTCCAGCGCTTCTTTGCCGGAATTCGCCTTGATCAGGTTTTCCCCCAGCTCGCTCAGGATGGCTTCATAACTGAGCAACTTGCCGTGCTGGTCATCGACCATCAGGATGTTGACCCTGTCTTTTTTCATACTTGTCTTCCCGCCGGACGAGCTTCTTCACCTCGACCCGTTGTGCCCGTCCGTACTCCTCACACCGCTACCGATGAAGCCACATGCGCAGAGCTGACAGCAATTGCTCCGTGTTGACAGGCTTCGCCAGGTACTCGGAAGCTCCTGCTTCCAGGCACTTCTCCCGGTCTCCCTTCATGGCTTTCGCTGTCAAAGCAATGATCGGCAGCCGCCGAAACAAAGGATTCCGCCGAATCACCTGCATGGTTTCGTAGCCATCCATCTCCGGCATCATGATGTCCATGAGCACAATGGCTACATCGGGAGTTTCGTGCAGGGTTGCAATGGCCTGACGTCCGGTTCCGGCCGTCAGCACTATCATTCCACGGCGTTCCAACACGCTGCTCAGGGCGAAGATGTTGCGCACGTCGTCGTCCACCACCAGCACCTTCTTGCCGACCAGCGCCTCATCGGAGCGATGCAGCCGGTCAAGCATTTTTTGCTTTTCCAGCGGCAGGTCGTCCACCACCCGGTGCAGGAACAGGGCAGTCTCATCCAGCAGCCGTTCAGGAGACTCAACGCCTTTGACGACAACGCTGCGCGCCAAGGTATGCAGTTGTGCGTCTTCTTCCGGCGAAAGCTCCTTGCCGGTAAACACAACTACCGGCAGGTCACTGAGGGACGGGGTATCGCGCAAGCGCTCCAAGACGTCGAACCCCGACATATCCGGCAGGCGCAAATCCAGCACCACGCAATCGAAGCGCTCTTCATCGAGAATGGCAAGGGCTTGCTCTCCATTGGCGGCAACGGTCACTTCGATGTCGTCGTCTCCCAGCAATTCACGGATGCTCATCTGCTCGGCGGGATTGTCTTCCACGACCAACAGGCGTTTCCGGCGTGGGCTGGCATACTCCTTGATGCGATTAAGTGCGGCTTCCAGAGCCGCCGGCGTAGTTGGCTTGGTTACGAAGGCGAAAGCCCCACGCGCCAAGCCTTGATTTCGATCCTCATCGAGGGTCAGCATCTGCACAGGAATGTGGCGGGTGGCGGAGTCCTGTTTGAGATGGTTAAGCACGGTCCAGCCCAGCATGTCAGGCAGGAATACGTCGAGTGATACGGCTGTGGGATGGAACTCGCGGGCGAGCATAAGAGCCTCTGCACCGCGCGTCGCTACCAGCACCTTGAATCCCTTATCGCGCGACAGATCTCGCAGCACGCGTGCGTAGTGCGGGTCGTCTTCCACGATCAGCAGCACAGCATCTTCGGGTTGCAGATTGTGCCGGTCGTCTTCGATTTCCTCGATCGGCGGCTCGACTACTGCTTCGGACAGCTGTAGCTTGCTCACGGCTGGAACGGAAGCGTCCACGACCGTCGCGCCTGGCGTGGAAGCGCCCATGTAGGTCTGCGGCAGGTACAGCGTAAAGGTGCTGCCTTTTCCGGGAGTGCTGCGCAGCTGGATTTCGCCGCCCAGCAGACTCGCTAATTCGCGGCTGATCGCGAGTCCCAACCCTGTTCCGCCGTACTTGCGGCTAGTGCCGGCGTCGGCTTGCTGGAACGCTTCGAAGATGATCCTCTGCTTGTCGAGCGGAATCCCAATGCCGGTGTCTGCTACTTCAAAGGCCAATACCGAGGCAGCAGACCCAAGAATAGGATGATCTTCACTCCACCCGGTCTTCGCCGATACCACCGACAGCCGGACTCCTCCCTGCTCAGTAAATTTGAACGCATTCGACAGCAGGTTCTTGAGCACCTGCTGCAAACGCTTCGAGTCGGTGACCAGGCTGCGGGTGAGGTTGGGATCGGTGTAGATTTCGAAGCTCAGGTGGCGATTCTCGGCTTCATGCCGGAACGGCCGTGCGACCGCATCCAGCAGGCTGGCGAAGAAGATTTCTTCCGCCTGCACCGAGACGGTGCCCGATTCGATTTTCGACAGATCCAGAATATCGCTGATCAGGTTCAGCAGGTCGGTCCCCGCGCCGTGAATCGTGCGCGCGAACTCCATCTGCTTGGGCGACAGATTGCCGTCCGGGTTTTCGCTGAGTTGCTGCCCCAGCACCAGAATACTGTTCAGTGGTGTGCGCAGCTCGTGCGACATGTTGGCCAGGAATTCGGATTTGTATTTGGAAGTCAGCGCCAGCTCTTTGGCTTTGTCTTCCAGCGCGCGGCGAGCTTGTTCGATTTCCTGGTTCTTGCGCTCGACTTCCACGTTCCGTTCCGCCAACTGTTGCGCTTTCTGTGCCAGTTGCTCGTTGGTCTGTTGCAACTCCTTCTGCTGCGCCTGAAGTTCGGCCGCCAGCTGCTGCGACTGCTTGAGCAGTCCCTCGGTCTGCATAGTAGCTTCAATACTATTGAGCACGATCCCGATGCTGGCGGTAAGCTGTTCCAGGAAGGCCAAGTGAGAAGCGGTGAACGCGCTGAGCGAGGCGAGCTCAATCACCGCTTTCACGCGATCCTCAAAGAGGACCGGCAGGATGATCACGTTTCTCGGTACCGCCCTGAACAGCCCCGACCGGATAGGCACCGCGCTATCCGGCAGGTGAGTGATCAACATGCGGCGCTTTTCAGCCGAGCACTGTCCTACCAGGCCCTCGCCGATTTTTAGTTGCTTGCGATGCCCGTCTTGTCCATCGTCCGCGTAGGCCGCAAGCAGTGCCAAACTTTCCGATTCCTCCGCCTCCATCTGATAGATGACGCCCTGCTGCGCATTGACCAGCGGCACCAGCTCTGATAACAGCGTGCGTCCCACCGTCGTCAGGTCGCGTTGCCCCTGCAACATGCCGGTGAAGCGCGCCAGGTTGGTCTTCAGCCAGTCCTGCTCTTTATTGCGATCGGTGGTCAACCGCAGGTTGTTGATCATGGTGTTGATGTTGTCTTTCAACTCCGCAACCTCGCCCCTCGCCTCTACCTGAATCGAGCGCGTCAGGTCGCCCTTGGTCACGGCGGTAGCAACCTCGGCAATCGCGCGCACCTGGTTCGTCAGGTTGTCCGCCAGCAGGTTCACGTTGCCGGTGAGGTCTTTCCAGGTTCCGGCAGCACCCGGCACGTTCGCCTGGCCACCCAGGCGTCCTTCCACACCCACTTCGCGCGCCACGGTGGTCACCTGGTCGGCGAAGGTGGCCAGCGTGCCCGTCATGTTGTTGATGGTTTCTGCCAGCGCCGCGACTTCGCCCTTGGCGTTCACCGTCAGCTTTTGAGTCAGGTCGCCGTTCGCGACAGCCGTCACCACTTTGACGATGCCGCGCACCTGCTCGGTCAGGTTGGCCGCCATGACGTTGACGTTGTCCGTCAAGTCCTTCCAGGTTCCGGCCACGCCCGGCACCTGCGCCTGGCCGCCCAGCTTGCCTTCCGTTCCCACTTCGCGGGCTACGCGCGTCACTTCCGCGGCGAATGCATTGAGCTGGTCCACCATCGTATTGATGGTGTTCTTCAGTTCGAGAATTTCACCCTTCACATCCACGGTGATCTTGCGTGACAAGTCGCCGCGAGCCACGGCCGTCGTGACCTCGGCGATGTTGCGCACCTGCGCCGTGAGGTTTCCGGCCATGGAGTTGACCGAGTCCGTCAGGTCTTTCCACGTGCCCGCCACACCCGGCACGTTACCCTGTCCACCCAGACGTCCTTCGGTACCGACTTCGCGGGCCACGCGGGTCACTTCGCCAGCGAACGCGTTGAGCTGATCCACCATGGTGTTGATGGTTTCCTTCAGCAGCAGAATTTCGCCGCTGACGTTCACTGTGATCTTCTTGGAAAGGTCGCCGCTGGCGATCGCCGTGGCTACTTCGGCGATGTTGCGCACTTGTCCCGTCAGGTTGCTGGCCATGGAATTGACCGAATCCGTCAAGTCCTTCCACGTGCCGGCGACACCGGGCACCTGTGCCTGACCGCCCAGCTTTCCGTCCGTACCCACTTCGCGCGCGACGCGCGTTACCTCCGATGCGAAGGAACGCAGCTGGTCCACCATTGTGTTCAGTGTGTCCTTCAGTTCGAGAATTTCTCCTCTTACGTCTACCGTGATCTTGCGCGACAAATCGCCGCGAGCCACGGCAGTTGCCACTTCGGCGATGTTCCGCACCTGGCCAGTCAGGTTGCTGGCCATGAAGTTGACGTTGTCAGTCAGGTCCTTCCACGTTCCAGCGACCCCCGGCACCTGCGCCTGACCACCGAGTTTGCCTTCCGTGCCCACCTCGCGGGCAACGCGGGTGACTTCGCCGGCGAACGCGTTGAGCTGGTCCACCATGGTGTTGATGGTGTTCTTTAGCTCGAGAATTTCGCCCTTCACGTCCACCGTGATCTTGCGTGACAAGTCGCCGCGCGCCACGGCCGTCGTTACCTCGGCGATGTTGCGCACCTGACTGGTGAGGTTTCCGGCCATGGAGTTGACCGAATCCGTGAGGTCTTTCCACGTGCCAGCCACGCCGGGCACGTTGGCTTGGCCGCCCAGACGTCCTTCAGTTCCGACTTCGCGCGCTACGCGCGTCACTTCGCCCGCGAACCGGTTGAGCTGATCCACCATTGTGTTCAGCGTTTCTTTCAGCTGCAGGATTTCGCCGCGCACGTCCACCGTGATCTTCTTGGAAAGATCTCCGCTGGCGATGGCCGTCGCCACCTCGGCAATGTTGCGCACCTGGCCAGTCAGGTTGCTGGCCATGAAGTTGACGTTATCGGTGAGGTCTTTCCACGTGCCGCCTACGCCCGGAACTTCTGCCTGGCCGCCGAGTTTGCCTTCCGTACCCACTTCGCGAGCCACACGCGTGACTTCCCCGGCGAACGCGTTGAGCTGGTCCACCATGGTGTTGATGGTGTTCTTCAGCTCAAGAATTTCGCCTTTCACATCCACCGTGATCTTGCGCGACAAGTCGCCGCGAGCCACAGCCGTCGTAACCTCGGCGATGTTGCGCACCTGAGCCGTCAGGTTTCCGGCCATTGCGTTGACCGAATCCGTGAGGTCCTTCCAGGTTCCGGCCACGCCCGGCACCACCGCCTGGCCGCCCAGCTTGCCATCGGTTCCCACTTCGCGGGCCACGCGGGTAACTTCCGAAGCGAAGGATCGCAACTGGTCCACCATCGTGTTGATGGCTTCTTTAAGTTGGAGAATTTCGCCGCGGACGTCCACCGTGATCTTGCGCGAAAGGTCTCCGCTGGCCACGGCCGTTGCTACTTCGGCGATGTTGCGCACCTGGCTGGTCAGGTTGCTGGCCATGGAGTTGACCGAATCAGTCAGGTCCTTCCACGTACCCGCTACACCCGGCACCTGCGCCTGGCCACCCAATTTGCCGTCGGTTCCCACCTCGCGGGCCACGCGTGTCACCTCAGCGGTGAACACGCTGAGCTGCTGAATCATGGTGTTAACGATGTTGGCGGAGCGCAGGAACTCGCCCTGCAGCGGGCGTCCATCCACGTCCAGCAGCACCGTCTGTGTGAGGTTGCCCTGGGCCACGGCGCCGATGGCGCGCGTCACTTCCGTCGTCGGCCGCAACAGGTCGGCGATCAGGTTGTTGATCGAAACTTCCATCTCTCCCCAGGCGCCGCGAGACTCGTGGAAGCGCGTTCGCTCGCGGGTTCGTCCTTCCTTGCCCACCACCTGACCGACGCGCTTCAGCTCCAGCGCCATCTGTTGGTTGGCCGCAACAATCTCATTGAAAGTGTCGGCGATTTTTCCGCCCAGCCCGGTCCACGTGCCCGGCAGGCGAACAGAGAAATCTCCATCGCGCATGGTTTGCAGACTGGCGAGAATCATGCCGAGTTCAGGCGTCAAAACCTCCGTCTGCAGCTGGGTGTGGCCATTGCCCGGATCCTGCAGGCGTACTGGTTCTGGCGCTGCGCTAATCGCAGCAGCCGTGTCCTGGGCGCTTGTACTCATAGTGATTGGCTCCGAAATAAAGAAGAGAGGACTTCATCCGCAATACACGTCCACCGCTCTGCCGTGACCGTGCAAAACACAGGCGTAGTCATTCACTGCTCAAGGGGGAGATCCTGCGGAAGTTGGGACTTCCTGGCGCCTGATGCCCCATCTCCGAGTGACGGGAAATTCAATCATGGAACACTCTGCCAAGGCTCTACGGTTTTTCCTGTATTTGTTTCGGAAGGAAGCTTTTGGCGGCTGGATGACTCCGGAACATTAAAACTGGTAAACCCTGCGTGGCAGATGTTAACTAACCAGCTAACTGGAACCGGACCGATTTGGCGCCCGGCTTTAACTTCAAACTTCTAACTTCAAACTTCTAATTTTCAGGGTAGCCCACTCAAGCGCTAATTTGGCTTGAGTGGGGTTTTATCGCTTCAGAACGAAGAGCCTTACGAACGCTCACCAACCCGCGAATCTAACTCTGTGGTGTCTCAACAAATTTAGGCCTTCACAAACTGCAGGTCGAGTGTGATCGTTACTTCGTCGCCGACCAGGATTCCGCCCGTCTCCAAACCCGCATTCCACGTCAATCCGAAATCTCTGCGGTTGATCTTGGTAGTCGCCGAGACGCCGAGCCGCGTATTGCCCCATGGATCTTTCGCCGGTGCAGTCGGTCCCTCAACCATGAAGCTTACGTTGCGGGTAATACCGTGCATCGTCAGCTCGCCCGTGACCGCCAGGTTGCCGTCGCCGCCGCGGATCACGCGAGTCGATTTGAACGACAACACCGGGAACTTGGCAACATCGAAAAAGTCTGCGCTCTTCAGGTGAGCATCGCGCTGTGCATCGCGAGTATCGATGGAAACGGCGTCGATCGTCGTCTCGACGTAAGAGTTCGTCACATCCGTTTCGTCCAGAGACAAAACCCCCTTCAGGGCAGCGAAACGCCCTTTGACGTTGGAAATCATCATGTGCTTGACCTTGAACTCAGCCGCGGAATGAACGGGATCGACGTTCCAGGTCGTGGTGGAAGTTTGCGGTATAGCTAATGCGCTCATGTTTGAATCTCCCTTACCGCATTTGATTCGTTAACACGATAATCGTTTCAACAAATATTATCAAAATATCTAGGGATGCTCCGGTTGGGGATAAAGCAAAGATTCTGCTTGGATTAATCGAACGAGGCTATGATGGCCGTGGTGGTCGCGAGGTGCCGTCGAAGTTCCTCGGCAGCCTGGGCTAAGGTCACGTTATCGCTAACCGGCTGAAAATTGCTGCGTGCTTCGTCCTCATGAACCGAGATGGTCTTAAAGAACAGGGCCTTGCCAGTTATTTCGATGTGCATTGCGGATAATTCCCAGAACCCAGGTGCTACCTCCGTCTGCTTGACATTAAATTCGCCGCCTTTATCCAGATGACCCAACAGACCGCCACCGAACTTGATAGTTTGAGTTAACTGGCCCTCGATTTGGGCAAGTCTGTCTTCCTTGTTGTTCACCCAGATCTTGCCTGCCAGCGCACCCAGAACCTGCTCCTCGCGGGAAGAAGGCCGGAAGTTGGGATTGGGTTTGAAATCCAGTTCCGTCAGGTCGCCTTGTTGCTGCCCATAGCTGGCGATCACAGCGCGCGGAAATGCTTTCAGCAAGCGTTTGGTTTTTTCCGCATCCTGTTGGGAATCGTGCCGCTGCTTGCGTTGCGCATCTGGACTGTCAGCCAGCTTTTGGATGCGCTCCTCTTGCTTCTTTCGCTCCGCGGAACTGAGAGGGTGGCCGTCAACCGCGATCACAGCGTCGACCGAACCTTGCCTGGTCTCGATGACCTGCGTCGTGTATTCCTTTCCTGAAGCCCGCGAAACCGACCGGTACTTCCAATGGCTTTGATCTTGTTCCTGCGCCTTGATCTCGTTATCAAATACTCGCTGCATTAGCTCATTTGCGGAAAGCTTGTTATCGCTGGCGTAAAGCTGGCTCCCCAAACCTGCAAACAGCAGAGCCCAAACGAAGACGCAATGTGACCTGAAGCTAAGCATCGGATTCCCCGGCAAAAGCAGGTAGCTGGATAAAGCGGCCTGATGGTCTTGAGGCGTCACCTTTCTCATCGCCAGACCTCTGCCTCGACATCAACTCTCTCAATCCAACAAGGGTGAATCAATACTGGCGAGCCTGTATTTCGCGGCCGTGGTTCGAGTGACAAACCTGCTGTGTGTGGTCAGTATCGGACTTACAGATTGGGCTTGCCTCGCAACTGGCTTGACCTGAGCAAGATCGCTGATTAACCATTGTGTCTCGCCGCGTGGCGACGACTCCGTTTTCCCTGAAAACCAGGGCTTCATCTCGGTGGCTCCGCTTCCGCACGACGCCTGCATCTAGCTTTGGCAGGCGCCTATACATAAAGGAGAAGACTCCATGCCCGTCCGGACTCTTCCAATTGTGCTTGCTGCGGTTTTGGCGCTTCTCGCCCAGTCGCTCTGGTCGGTTAGCCAAGCCGGGGCGGGGAACCCGGCGTTGCAGGAGCGCGTGGCCGAGCTCACTGCCTATCGGGCAGGGCGTGCCAACCTGGAGCAGTGGGTGCCCCAGGTCTTGGACCGTTCTCTTTTTCCCCTTCAGTGCTGCATGCGATCCGAGCTTGTTCCGGCTGCCAACTCTGATTTGGTCTCTTTGGTATCGAGCACCCGGTACATGGTCTGCATCCCGCCCTTCATGTGATCGTCCACATGGCAATGCAACATCCAGGTCCCGGCCATGTCCGGAACCATGTCGGCAGTGACGAACTGCGCCGGCCCGATGGTCGGTATCACATCCATGTACTGACCCCGGACGTTCACCAGATTCCCGTGCCAGTGCGGCGTGTGGAAGTTGAAACCGTTGCCCATCGTCATCACATACCAACGGACGTGATCGCCCTTGCGCATGGTCATGATCGGACCGTTGCTGAACATGTATCCGTTAATCGTGGATTTGAAGTTGCTGATTGCAAAACCGTGGCCCAGCGCCAAGTCGGCGTTGCCGTCAGGGTCAGCCGGCACTGCATCCAGCCGGTTGACCTTGCCAGGATCAGCGATGTGCGCCTTGATATTGTGGTCGAAATAGTGGCTCTGGTTCTCGTCCACGATCATGAACAGCGTGAAGAACTCATGATCGATGTCCTTGGGCGAAGCATCCGCGCGCCCCATGCCGCGACGCGTGATCACGATCGGACCGATCAGGCCGGCGTTCACGTCCTTCGGTTCGTAGTTGTGGGAGTGGTAAATCCAGACAACCGAGCTGCCATCCTGTGGGCCAGGGCCAGCCTGCTCGCGGGCAGTCCACGTATATGTGTGGGTCTTGCCCGGAGGCACGAGGCCGTTGGCTTCAGGGTGCTGCATGCCGTCTCCATACATCGCGCCTTCCGAGTCGCGGGTGTAGGCAACGCCGTGCGGGTGCAGGCTGAAGGCGAAGCTCGCGTTATTGCGAAAGACGACTTTGATGGTGTCACCGACCTCGGCGCGAATCACCGGTCCGAGCAATCCCATGTGAGCAAGCTCCGGCGGCCGCGGCTTCAGCGTGCGGAATGTGTCATCGGTGTACTCGCGGAAGATCGCCTTGCGATAGGTGCAGCCGATGCGGTCGGCTGCGGGCGCTGTGAACACTTTGGCGTAGGTGTCGAAGGCCGCCGTCATCATCATGTCCTTGCCATCGGGCACGTAATCCCACTCGATTTCTTCGGCAGCGATGTAATAGGTGCGTGTCTTGCCGGGTGGCGTCGTGTCTGCCGGTCCAGCGAAGCTAGGGAGCGCGAAAAACAGACAGATGGCAAGAGTGAACAGCGGCACGAATCCGCTGCTGCGGAGACTTATCTGCATGGTGTCCCTCTGAGGTTGAGAGTTCCGAATTGTCCGCTACGGGGCGATACAGCGCAAGATAAATGCGTATGAGACATTGCACCTCAGACGATGCATGAGGTAATAAGTCGCAGGGGCGAGAGCTTCAAAGGGTGGTAGCCGAAATTCCGGCCCGAAGGAATGAGTTGTACCCGATTTCTTGGCACGGTCGGGGGAAGGAAGATTGTCTTCAACCGTGGTATGGGCTCGTCAGAGATAGCTCAGCCAAGCCCAATCTTTATGCCGACTGCGGAATTCCATGAACCAGCGACAAGGCAGATAGAGAATGGCCACGGCGAGAATCCACATGGCGTAAATGAACGGCAAACCATGACCATAGCCGGCCGGTTTGTGCGCCGAGTCTCCGATGACGGTTCCGTAAAAGATTGGCTGGTGAAAGGCCAACGCAACCACTCTGGCCATGACGTTCAGGAGATAAAGATGCAGGACGTAGTAAAACAGCGGCACTCGCCCGTATACCAGCAGAATACGACTCATCCCGCGTCTGGCTTCGGTACTGTCGAGTAATCCGAGGAGGATCAGCGATGGCCCCAGAGTCGCGAGCAGGTAGTCGAGAGAGGGGGGATATTTGAGCAGGTTAAAGAACGAGATCACAGTCAGTGAGAGCGTGGGCTGAACACTCCATGGGCCGGCGGAACGTGGATAACCGAAGGGAAGCCCGGCGATCCCATTTCCGTAAAGATTCACGCCACGAAGCACGAAGAACAAGATCGACGCGGAGATCCCGAGTGTCAAAATCCATTTGCGCCGATCAGGCCGGAGCAATAGTTTTCCAAAGGCAAAACCTACGGCCATGACGCCGACCCAGGGAATCAGTACGTACATGATGAAAAGCGAAAAATGGTCGGTGATGGAAATGCGGCCGGGCGAGTGGAGAAGTATCCACAGCCAGTAGAACTTTCCAAACGAAGCCGGGTTGATGGGATCGAGCAGATTGTGAGTGACGATCATTCCCAGTCCCAAAACCGTGATCCAACGCAAAGGCAGCCACACGATCAACGCCATCACCACCATGCTCCAGCCCAGAATCCAAATCACTCCGCCGTGGGCCCAGGGGACAAAACCCCAAGCGAAATCGACGACCGTGAACTCGAGCAGCACGAGCCATAAGCCACGAGTGACGAGAAACCGGGAGAGCTGAGACCGTGATTTTCCGCGGGCGGTGGAGAGAAATGCGCCGGTTCCGGCCAGGAACGCGAACACCGGCGCACAGTAATGAGTGATAAAGCGGGTAAAAAACAGTGCTCCGTACGTGTGCGTCATGTCCTCAGGAGCAAACCGCAGGTAGGTCATGAAGTCCCGCGTGTGATCCAACGCCATGATGACCATGACGAGTCCGCGCAGGATATCCACAGAGACCAAGCGAGGACTTGGCGTGCGAAGAAGAGAAGGAGTCGTGCGGGCGCGGTTAGCTGCCGTGCCGACGCTGGTAGCTACCGGGGAACTGATCGCAGGTACCATCCCTCTCCTTTGCAGACAGGTGCCAATCTTTCATTCATATTTCGATCGTAACTACTGAGACAATTTCAGAGTTCTCCAGGATGTCAAACAATTGCAACAAAAATGTCGCGGGATTTTACAAGACTTGGCAACCGAGGCTGTTAAGAAATGTCGCCCCGAGCAGCTTGCTAGCGCTTATGGACTGGCGCTTCACGACAGTGGCGGCCCCAGTAGCTCTATGCCGTACTCATGCATGAGTTGTTCGGTTCGAACAAGATCCGGAGCTGGCAGGCCACGCTTCAAGGAAGAAAGTTCTTCAAAAAATTGTTGAAGCCGGCCGGGTATCACCATTACCAGCATGCGTGCTGCCCCAGGGCCGAAGTTTTGAAACGTGTGTGCCGTGTGGCGGGGCGCAAATGCCGAACTGCGCGCTCGCAGTATGGTTTGCTGCCCATCAATCTGCACCGTAATCTCACCGTCCAGAACGTAGAACCATTCGTCTTCGCGCGAATGGCGATGGAGTGGCGGCCCGGACATGGGAGGCACGTTCTGCTGAAAGATAGCGGCTATGCCATCGGTATCGTCGTTCGTCAGCTTCACCGACATTTCCGCACCGAGAATATCAAGGGGTTGCTCGGTGCGTCCCTCTTGGGCACTCAGCGCAAATGATTTCAGAGCGATACTTGGTGTGGTCATAGAAGTTCTCCTTTATTTGTTGTGTTACCCGGCAGTTTCTTGCAGCACACTGGACTGGACCGCCTGGGATGCGTGTCCCGCCTCCTGGAGGAAGGCTGCCGCTTGCTCGCCGACCACCACGCACGGCGCCATGGTGTTGCCGGTAGTGACACGAGGCAAAATAGAAGCATCTGCGATGCGAAGGCCATTAATACCGTGGACTTTCAATTTCGCATCGACCACCGACATCTCGTCGCGGCCCATTTTTGCTGTGCCGCATTGGTGGTAGTAGGTGACGAGCCCGTCGCGAAAGAATCTCTCCAGGCCGGCTCCGTTGATGGAGCCCGGCGCCACTTCACGTCCCGTGAAAGGCCGCAAGGGAGTGGAATTTCCAATCGCACGGGCCGTGCTTAGCCCGATTGCCAAGTCTTTAAGGTCCTGAGAATCGCCGAGATAGTTCGCCTCAATTCTTACGGGATCGTCGGGATTCTTACCGGCGAGATGGATCGTGCCCCGGCTTGTCGGGCGCATACCGACAAACAGCGACCAAGAAGCATCGGGAGGTTTGAAACGCGCTGCATTCTCAGGCGTCGCATTGGGTCCTTGGTGGGAATAACAATAAAAGTTGGGTGCGTCCAATTCCGGGTTTGTTTTCCAAAAGCACGCAGTCTGACTTCTCGGAACAGGGGCTGGCTTTTTGTCCGTATTCTCCCAGATGCAGCCGAATCCAACGTGGTCGTGCAAGTTGCGTCCGACGCCCGGCAAGGCCTGCAACACCGGAATATCCGCTTTTTTCAACTCAGCTTCATCTCCGATGCCGGACTGCATCAACAGCTTCGGGGTATGAATCGCGCCAAGAGATAAAATGAGTTCACGTGTGGCTTGCGCACGAACTATATTTCCCTGATAGCGAAACTCAATGCCCGTTGCCCGATGGTGATCGAATAGGATTCGCAGCGCCAGGGCGCCGGTCAGGACTGTGATATTCGGCTGATCCATAAGCGGGTAGAGGTAGGAACGGAAGATCGACTGTCTTTTTCGGTTGCGAACCGTTTCGTCAACCAGCGCGCATCCCCGGTCAACTTCCATCATGCAACCATTCGGATCCGGAAAACGGTGGATCCCGACTGATTCCGCAGCTTCGAGGAAAGCGAAGGCGAATGGCTGAGGATCGGCAGCAGGCTGCACGTATACGGTTCCGTGTGACCCGCGGTAATCTGGATCGGGCTTTCCCGCCCAGGCCTCGATACGTCGCCGGTAGAGATCGAGAACTGCTCGATAACTCCACGAGAGATCGCCCGATTCCTTAGCGTAGAAGTCCCAATCGGCTTGATGTCCACGAGACCAGGTTTGGACATTGATACTGGAACCGCCTCCCAGGACCTTGCCCATGGAGTAAAGAAGGGACCTTCCGTTCAACTCTGGGCTGGGCTCCGTCATGAAGCCCCAATCGAGTTCGCTACCGAGCGTCATCCACCAGCGGTTCGGATCGGTGATCAATTCGGTCTCATCGCTTCCGCCGGCTTCGAGCAGGAGCACCTGCGTGTTTAAATCGGAGGCGAGCCTTCCTGCCACAACCGACCCAGATGAACCTGCGCCGACGACGATGTAATCGAACCTCGTCTTAAGTTCGGAAGAAAGCTTCTGCTGGTTTATGCGGACTCCGCGTGCGAAGTTTTCCCGCCCGTTCTGTTTCATGATGGCCATCCTATTTAATCCTTCCCAACTTAATCCTTCCCAAGACCGCCGCCTGCTGTAACGCCCGTCGATCCGCCTCTGATTTAGGGTTGGCAAAGACTGGAAGCTGCTTTTGTTCGGAGAGCGGCGCCAGGCCGATTGCAGCGTTTTCCTCGGGTGAGCCCATCCAGTATCCGTACCTAGCGACGGCACTAGAGAGCTCCTGGATCTCTTCCGGTGTTGGTGGAGTCGCCAATTGATCGGGATCAAACGGCTTGGTGACTTCATGAAAGAAGTCGTACAACTTCGATGTAGTCACAAGAACAATTGTGGCCGGGAGCGGCGAGCCATTACGCAATGCATGCTTGGTATTTCCGGGTATGGTCAAGGGGTTGCCCGCTCCGACGGTCGCCCATCGGGGAGTGCCGTTGCTGGATTGGAAAGCTTCAACCGTGCCCTCAAGCACATAAAAAAGTTCGAAGTCTGAGTGGCTGTGAAGCGGCACGGCAGCTCCAGGTGGGATCGTGCCGCGAATGAGGCAAATCTCGGCCCCGACCTCCTCGGGCGAGGTAAGGAATTCAAAAAGCGTTCCATTTGGAGTAATTCTCTGCTCATGATAGTTACGTTCTTCTGTGTTTTTCGTTAATAGCTGAGTGGACATTTTCAGTACTCCCCATCTGTGGCTGTTCTCAGCAGCCCAATTCGTATTCGTGCATTTGGTTTCGTGCTCCAAAAGAATCTCTTCCAAGGCTAATTTCGCCACGAGCCAGCTGCAGCCCTTTGCAGTGGCAAAGATATGGCCGACGTGAAGACGCCTTCGGGATCAAAGAGCCGCTTGACCTGTTGCAATCGGTCGGTGTTGGTGCCGTAGGCCTGCGCGGTCTGTTCGTGGTCGTCCGGGCCCAGCATGTTGGGATAGCCCCCGGGCAACGCATGCGGCGCCAGCTTGTGGGATAGGCTTCGCGCCCACTCACGGTGACGATCGCCATCGTCCTTACCAGCGGCCTCCCACGCGGCAATGATTTCCACCAGGAAGTGTTCTTTGCGCAGGCCAAACGCTGTGGCAGGGAGCGGAACCCGAGTACCCGCACCGCGGAAATCATGCAGGATGATGGCCGAGAGAGGGGACGACCTCTGCTGCCCGCCAGCGACCACAGTCGAAATGACTTCGGGAGTAAGCTGAGCCAGCGAGCGCGTCTGCGCTGCATAATGGCGGCCAACGGGCGCACCGGCTGCAAACATGCTGAGCCAGTCGCGATAATTCATCGGCCCAACCTGGTCCACAATGGGCGTACCAAACTGGCGCAGTCTGGCAATCAATTCCTTGCCCTGCTTGTCCTGGCCAGTCCACATGGGAGCTAAGCACGCCACCGGGCTTCCATCGGGAGCCGGTAGTACACCGCTGAGGACCGAGAGTTCATCAGGTGCGTCAGCGATGACTTCCGCATAACCGTGCAACACGGATTGCGCCTGGGACCACGGAAACAGCATCCTGCCCGCAAGCACCTGACCAATCGGATGTAGCCGTACGCGGATTGAAGTGACCGCCCCGAAGTTGCCACCTCCGCCACGCAATGCCCAGAACAGATCAGGATTCTCCCGGTCGTCGCAATGCACGAGGCGGCCATCAGCAAGCACCACCTCGGCGCCGAGCAGGTTGTCCAATGCCAAGCCATAGCGTGCTGTCAATGGACCATACCCACCGCCAAGCGTCAGTCCCACCATGCCAACGGTGCCGCAGTTGCCGGTCGCTGCCACCAAACCGTGCGGCTCGACGGCGGAAGTGACATCTACCGCCGTCGCTCCGCCCTGGACGATGGCGACCGATGCCTTGGGATCGACATCCACTCGCCTCATATGGGAGAGGTCGATCACGAGACCGCCGTGGCGAAGAGATCTTCCCGCCCAATCGTGCCCGCCTCCACGCACAGACAATGGGAGTCGGTGTTCACGCGCACTCCGCACCGCGGCCTGCACATCGGCGGACGTCTCACATACTGCGATTAGCGCTGGCTGGTGTTGGACCGCTCCGTTCCATATCTGTCGTGTCGGAACATAGTCGTCATCGCCCGGCAACACAACTCTTACATGCATGGCAGATCGTAGTTCACGGGCCGCAGCTAACTCCGCTCCAGCATTGATGTTCGTTACAGTCACGATTACTCCTTTTCACGCTACGAATGATGCGAACTCACAAACCCGGCCGTTGAGCGATCACGAGATCGTTCATCAGACGTCCATGCCCTCTCGGAGTTCGGCCGTTGCGCGACCACCAACGTGACCGGCGGCGCGGGCGAGCAAGCTTCGATTCGCTCGAAATCGAGCGCCTTGAGCTTTTCCTCAACCTCCTTTGAAGTCCAGGGGTGGCCGCCGCTGCGCACAATCCGCAAGCTGGTGAGTGCGTGCTCGAGCGGAGCGCTTGGCAGCGGATACAATCCGAATATCAGCCAGCCGCCGGGGGCGAGGGCGCCGTGGACGTGCTCGAGCGCGCGATCCACGACCTCGGCTGAGATGAAGGGTCCCGGAAGCCACGACAGGGTGAAAGTTGCCCTCTCCTCAAGCTGCTCCACGCGCTGCGGGCGAAGCTCGACTCGTTCGACGAGTCCGCTCTGTACGCGGTTCTTCCGTGCGAGTGTCAAAGCCGGCTCCCACGGGTCAATACCGACTACTCTTAACGCCGGCCAGGAACGTGCGGCTTCGATCGCGAGCGAGCCGACCCCGGTGCCAACGTCAAGAAACGCGCCGGGGCGCCGCAGGACCTCGCTAAGCTCCGGTCGTTGGGCGGCCGTTGTCTCAATCCAGCGGACGATGAGACGTGACACCTGTCCCTGTGACTGAAGGATGTCCGGGTCTTGGTAGCACCAGCCCGGAGCGCGCTCTGGATTCTCCAGCAGGTCGAGCGCCTGGTGAAACGTTGTCTGAATCAGAGCCAGGGCGGCCGCCTGCTGGTTCCGTTCGACGTCCTCAAGCAGTTTTGGATCGATGGCCCGCACCACGTCGTTCAGGAGAGGGCGCACACGCGAATCCCCGTCGAGCCCATCCTGCAGGAACCGCAGTTGTGCACCCAGGGCCGCCAATGTCTCCACCGAGATAGTCAAGCGCTGCGACACGGCCATCAAAGACTCGAAACTCATCGTCTGCCTCTGTATATGTGGATGTCGAAGCCCGCGTTCGTTATCTCCGTTCTTGCTCAAAGCTCGGTGTTGCGCACAGGACGACACTCAATACTCGATCCAGTCTGTGAAATGTGAAGCCAAACCCATGCGTCGAGATGAAGCGTGGTCGTAGTAGTCCGACCACTCCACAATTCTTCCGCGTTCGACACGCACGATCGTTGACCCCTGCAAGGAAACTGGGAATCGGCAACTGATCGAGCCGTAAGGAACGGTTTGCGTCGCGGTGAGCTTCCATTCGGCAATGGCGTGATCTCCACTCTCCATGAGGGAAATCAGTTTCAGCGCGGCATCCGGGAATTGTTCCCGAGCTTTCTGAAAGAATTCGGTCAAGCGGAGCTTGTCCGTAAATTCGAGTGCGAGGGCATGGTCATTGAACTTGAAGCCCTCATCAAAGTGGGCGGCAGCTTCAGAAATTCGCCCATCACTCAAAGCGGCCAACGCCGACTGCAAGATGGATCGCGGTGCGTTTAGCCAGGTTGAGTCCGCGTCATCCGGCAATACAATTCCTTCATGCATCCCGGCTGGCAACTCATGCGCTATCGTTGATTCCGAATTGACATTGATATTCGTCACGCTCATTGATTACTCCTGACTGTTTTTTCGTACACAAGACAAGACACGTGCACGACATATTTATTCCCAGAACCCAGGAGAACTTTCGAAGGCTGGGGTTGGACTTAAACGGACTGATGAGGTGAACCGGCGAAACCGAGGAAGATAAGGCGCGCCATCACTTGCCTAAGGGTGAGTTTTGAAATCGCCCTGGTCGGCCATGTTCTGGTGACAGACAAGACAGGATGATCGCGCCGGGCCTGACACCGAGGAAACCAACGCATACGAGAGACCATGATTGGTCCAAGTGATTACTCGGAAGCCTTCGGCGTTGTGATAGTGAAAAATCAGCTTGCCAAAGCGGAGCTCGTCCCCACCGGCCACTATGGCAGATTCGGCTGAATCGACAAGAAGGCTGATTTTGTCGTTCAGTGTGTCATACATGACCAATGCCGCCGGGCTTCCTTTGTAATTCACCAAGGCGGCGCCGGTGAGCCGGTAGGCAGGACTTTTCCCAGGAGCGGATTGAGCGACGGGAAGTCGAAAGTCAAAAGGGACTTTCCCGGCAAACCACGCGGTGACTGCGTCTGGGGAATCCGATTGCAACCCAGATGGAAGGTTGCCACTAAGGTACTTCCGATGCGTCGCTACTGCGGTTTCGACGTAGCTTGCGGCCTGTACGTCGCGCAGAATGTCGGGAACAAATGCAAGGCACAGAGCGAGAACAGCGGCCGCGGGGACGAGGATTCGCCAACTCGAAAGGCGTTCGAGAAGGCCTGGCACTACTTTTTGAACGCGATTGGGTTCTGAGTGCTGGAGCACCATGGCAACCCGGTCGCGCAGCGCTGCGGGAGCCGAGTACAGGGGACGAGATCGCTGCAGGGTCTGTGAGAGCGCTCTCTCCGCCTCCAAGTGCGCTCTACAGTTGGCGCAAGACTCCAGATGCGAACGAAAATCTTCAAGTTCCTGTCCCTTGAGGTCATTGTCAAGGTAGCGAAGCATCCTGTCAGCGTATTCGTCGCAAGGGTTCATTCAGCGGTTCTTCCTGCTTGGGTAGCGGACGCCGGAAAACGACCAGCGGTTTCGCCCGTATCTGTTGTTCCCTTGGTTAGACACGTCACGCAACAAAATATTCCCGATGCCCGAGGAAATTGTTTCTGTACTTTTGCTGGCGCTAGAGCTAGCTGCAGGGCGGCGTGGGTCCTAATCTCATGCCGCGCCCTCGCTGACCTTGGCTGCTTCCGTTTTTCCCGATTGCGGAGACATCAATTCCGCCGGAAGCAACTCCCGGAGCCGGGCACGCGCTCTTGCCAACCGCGACATGACTGTACCAGGTGGACAATCGAGAACGCCTGCAATCTCCTGATATGAGAGCTCTTCGTATTCGCGCAGGATGATGATTTCGCGGAATTCCACAGGAAGCTGCTGGATCGCAGCCCGCACCTGTCCACGCTCAAGTTCAGCGATATAAACGGAAAGGGGGTCCTGCCTCGGGTCGGCGGGCTCATTGGGTTTGCTCACGTCAGAATCGAACTCGACGACATCAGGTGCGGTACGCCGATGACGCAATTGGTTAAGCCAAGTATTGCGCAGGATCTTAAATAGCCAGCTCTTTGCGCTGTCGCCGGATCGCAGTCCACCCATGCCTCGTAACGCCCGCAGACACGTTTCCTGAACCAGATCCTCTGCTTCGGCACTGTTTCTCGACAACACCATGGCATAACCGTACAGGCCATCCAGATATTCAGTAAAGTCGAGTCTTTGTTGCTGCTGGCCGTTGGCGGGCCCCCATCTCATGCACAACCCCGATTGGAAGATTGGACGAAGCGGGCATTAAGGCTCCTGTCTGGCAAACTCTTTGCGCACTACCAGGTCGTGCGTTGCGCAAGTGCCAAGCCTCCTTTTATGAGATGTTTCGCGGTGACAACACGGTGCGAGCTTTTTAATGCCGAACTGATCGCAGCGGAAGGATATGTCCTGGCATGCAGAAACTGCTCACGGATTTCCCACCCAAGCAGAAGTAGTGCGGAGAAGCCGGCAACCCGTTTTCAATCCTGATTGCAGGCCTGTGCTCAGGATTGCGCGATCAGCTTTTCATCCCGAAGAGCATGCGGGTGACCCGATGACGCCGAACGGTCTCGTATATAGCCCAACTCCCCAGAAATGTCCCGGCGAATAAGAAAGGGAATTTGACCGCAAAGGGGATGTGCCACTGCAGCCACATGTAGCCGAGCAGGACAGTGATGGTCTGGTGAACGATGTAGAAGGGGTAGACCGCAGTGTTGGCGTGACGAAGAGTGGCAGTGTTGCGATTGAGTTTCGCGCGGCTCCATGCCACGAGGGTGAGGATCATGGTCAGGGCAAAATAAGAGTCAACGACTGTGAATACCCAATAACGGGTAGGCGCGGAGAACGCGCTCAAGAAGTTGTCGACCCGAATGCCGTAGAACAGGATCAACATGATGGCCGATGCAAACAGGAATTCGCGGCGGCGGCTCTCCACCAGGTTCAGGAAGCGCTGTGAGCCACACACAACAAAGCCCATCAGGAAATAGAGCAGGGAGACGGTGAAGTTGGCCCAATCGGAAATGAGGTTGTAGGTGGTGGGCCAGTGGGGTACCAGCATGAGTGCAGCGGCAACGATTGGAATATTTGTCAGATAAATGAATCCGCGGTGTTCACAGAGCCGCGCGAGGCGGTCCACGACGGAGCGTCCTGAAGAAGAAAGGAGCAGCACAAAGAGCGGCAATCCCAGAAGCGAGTAGCTGAAGATGTAGGGTATGAACCAGAGATGATGAAAACTGAGATTGCCCTGGGGGTAGGGAACCAGCGTAAAGACTGTTCCCCAAAAATCGAAATATGACGAATAGTGCCTTCCGGCAAGGATTCGCTCGATGTAAATCTGCGGCGGAACGATGACGAACACACCGAACCCGAGAGGCACCAGCAATCGGCGCACGCGTTCCAAGGCAAACTCACCCGCGCCGCGGCGTTGAAGATTGAACCAGGTGCCGGCTCCCGAGATGAAGAACAGCAACGGGAGGCGCCAGCGGTTGAAGAAGATCATAACCCACTGCAGCCAGTGACAACTCTCAGGATTCTTGACCATCCAGGGCCAGGGGACAAAGTACATGCCCGTGTGATAACCGATGAGAATCACAAAGGCGATGACCCGGAGCCAGTCCAGGCCATACTCGCGTGGGCGTGTCTTTGTGAGGGCAAGAACAGCAGGCGATTTCGCAGCTACGGATATCCGGGAAAGTTGTTCGATGGTAGCGTTCACGGCAGGCCTTCCCGCTGACGCGGAAATCCCTAAGTGAGTCTAAGCGCCATGGAGCTTGAAGTCAGTGACCCCCAACACATGGGCTGTACAGTTCGAAAGAAGCGGATCAACCGACGCCGCGTGAGCGACGTCACATCCTGTAATAAACCGTGTGTTAAGTAGGTAGCTTCTGATCTGCGAAGATAAGGAAATGGCACCAGCGCCTATAGCGGCTAGGGCGACGAGGAGAAGCGAGCAGGAATTGCGCGATACGCAATTCGCCATGCGTCTCTCGCTGATCTTTGGCGTGGCGATGCTCATCGCCAAAACGACCGCTTTCCTGATGACCCATTCCGCGGCCATCTTTTCGGATGCAGCGGAATCGGTGATTCACGTGATCGCGGTGGCGTTTGCCAGCTTCAGCCTTCGCCTCAGCACCAAGCCTGCGTCCGATCATTTCCTCTATGGCTACGAGCGGATCACCTTCTTCTCCGCGGGATTTGAAGGAGCCATGATCATCGTGGCCGCGCTGGCGATTCTCTACGAATCGATCCGGAAGTGGATCGCCGGGCTGCAGTTGGAACATGTAGGAGCCGGAGCCCTGCTGGTGCTGATCGCAGGAATACTGAACGCCGCTCTCGGTTACTATCTGCTGCGGACCGGCAGGCGCGCTAATTCGCTGATTCTCGAAGCCAATGGCAAACACGTCCTGACCGACAGCTGGACCAGCTTCGGCGTAGTCAGCGGGTTGGTGCTGGTGCTGCTGACGCTCTGGAAACCGTTCGATCCGCTGGTGGCCATTGTGGTTGCCGTGAATATTCTCTGGTCTGGAGGGCATCTGGTGTGGCGTTCGGCGGTCGGCCTGCTGGATTACTCTGATCCCAAAGCCGGTCGCAAAATTGGCGACAAGCTGGACGCAATCTGTTCGGAACTTGGGATCCAGTACCACGGCGTGCGTTTCCGCACTACCGGCTATCGTCAGATTATCGAAGTACACCTGTTATTCCCGTCGCGGACCTCGGTCAGCGAGGCTCACCGCCTGGCAACAATTTTGGAAGAACGCCTGCCGGCAGAACTTGGAATGCCGGCCGAAGTCATCACTCATCTGGAGTCGCTCGAAGACCACGCCGATGTCCACCACGAGCAACACTACACGGGCAAGCCTGGTTCCGTGTGAGTCAACTGTTATGGTTGAGATAGTTATTCCGCGGACGCGCGTGAAACGCGTAATGGAAAGCCTGACGATGGGAACTACAGGAAAAAGAGTTGAAAAGCTGAAGAACTTCCTGCCGAGATCCGAGGCGGTGGCGGCTCCTCAGCGCTCCTAGCAAGAAGCATAGAATCATCATGGCGATGATAATCGGCTCTGCCATGATCAATCTCCTGCATTCCTTTCCTTCGTGCCTGACGACAAGAATCTTACGCTTCCATTGTTGCTTACACAATTAACTTGGGCCTGTGCACTGACGGAATTGGAGACATGCAATCCGGAAGGTTAGAAATTTTACTCAGGATCTATCTTCGAGGGCCGTCATCTAACACATGTCAAGGGAGGGCGCGGATGAAAATCACGGAAATGCTGCTGGCTGAACTAGAGCGCGAGGCGGTTGCCAGCCGCAAGGCCCTGGAAAAGGTCCCGGAAGGCAAGAACGACTGGAAGCCACATGAGAAGTCAATGACTCTGGGTTCGCTGGCGACGATCGTTGCCACCATGCCGGCATGGCTTGACATGATCGTGAATATGGATGAATTAGATATCCGGCCGCCCGGTGGCTCGAAGATCAAGCCGCAAGGATGGAAGACTCGTCGCGAGCTGCTGGAGCAGTTCGAGGCCAGCCTGAAGAAGGGACGAGAGGTTCTGCAGAAGACAACGGACGATCACTTGATGAACACGAAGTGGCGCATGTTGGCGGGGGCAAGCTGATGAGCGAACAGCCCCGCTATGTCGCGGTTCGCGACGGTGTCCTCAATCACATGGCGCATCATCGCGGCCAACTGACAGTGTATTTGCGGCTGAACGACCAAAAGGTTCCGGCGATTTACGGTCCGTCAGCCGATGAGGGGAGCTAAGCCGTATCGGCGGCTTGGGGGCGTTGGAAGAAACCCAGGTTAGCGCCGAAAGCAAGGCGCGAACCTGGGCACCGGCGCAACCGCAATCACATTCAATCGTGACAATTAAGAGGGTGGATGCATGCCGAGAACATGCGCTGACCTAGACCTTGTTTTTCTTCTCACGTTCTAATAGCGCGCGTTTGCGGGCCGCTCCCCAGCGATAGCCGCCAGGTTCACCGTCGCTGCGCACCACACGATGACAGGGAATCAGCACAGCAACCGGATTTGTCGCGCAGGCGCGAGCCACGGCCCGAACCGCCGTGGGCTGCCGGATGGCGCGCGCGATCTCGGCATAGGAGCGAGTGAATCCGCGAGGAATTTCGCGTAGTGCCTTCCAGACACGCCACTGAAATGCGGTCGCGCGAACATCGAGAGGCAAGTCAGGATGGGCGCTCGCGTTCCCATTCGTGCCGCCGAGATTCTTGCCTTCGAGTTCCGCCAGCAGAGTGCTTATGGCTGAGCGCAATCGTTGGTTGTCGGCTGTGATGTCGGCCTTGGGAAATTCCTGGCGCAAGCCGGACTCAAGTTCGCGGTCCGAATCTCCGAAGCGCACCGCGCAAACGCCACGATCAGTAGTTGCCACCAGCATGCGCCCCAAGGGGGAGTCTGTGATCGCGTAGCTGATCGCAATTCCTGGTGCACCCTGCCGGTAGGAACCAGGCGTCATGCCGAGATGAGACGGCGCACGTTCATAAACGCGACTGCTCGAGCCATAGCCGGCGTCGTATACAGCGGTGGTGACATCGCCGCCGTTCTTCAGCTTCGATTTCAGCAGCAGCAGGCGGCGAGCATCTGCGTACTCGCGCGGGGAGATGCCCAGTACCTGCTTGAAGGTCTTCTGCAGATGAAATGGGCTGAGCTTGGCCTGATCGGCGAGAAGTTGCAAGCTTAGCGGTTCGTCGATGTGGCGGTCGATCAGACCGCAGAGGTTCTGCACAAGCTGTGCCTTGGGATCGCTGCGGTTAACATCGCGCGGATGGCAACGCTGGCAGGCACGGAAGCCGGAGCGCTCGGCGGCATCCGGTCCGTCAAAGAATTCGACTTTTTCAGGGCGCGGCCGCCGCGATGGGCAGGAGGGCCGGCAGTAAACTCCTGTCGACCCGACGCCGTACACAAAGATGCGATCGAAGCGGCGATCGCGGGCGAGCACGGCCTTCCAGAATTCGTTGGTCGGGGCCGGAATCATTGCGTTAATCAAGTATCACCTCCAAAGTTAAGTTAGCGCCAGTGGAGGGAGGCCGCTATCCGCGGTTTGCGGTCAAAAAATTGTTACAGTTTGATGAAAATTTTCGGTCCTGAGGGCTGTTTAGGCTCCATCTTCTCAATAAGATAGCCTCCAATGGGTGGTGTAGGTTAATCTTGCGGCGAATGATCTATCTGGTGGAAGACGACCTGGATATCTCCCGGCTGGTGCGCCATCATCTGGAGGCAGCCGGCTATGCAGTCCGAGCTTTTCCCACGGCTGCAGGCGTGCTGAATGACGCAGAGAAGCAGCCGCCCGCGCTGTTCCTTCTAGACATTATGATTCCTGCCGGCGACGGCCTGGATCTTTGCCGTAAGATTCGGCAAACAGCCACCCTGGCCCCTATTCCGGTTATCTTTCTTACGGCGCGCAGCTCGGAGGCGGATCGCATCGTCGGGCTGGAGTTGGGAGCGGACGATTACATCACTAAGCCCTTCAGTCCACGCGAACTGGTGGCGCGGGTCAAGGCCGTGCTGCGCCGCTTCGAGCGGCCCCTGGCTCCGGCGCTGCTGAAGGCGGGTGATATCGAGATCGACACCGGGGCGATGACTTTGAGCGTGCGTGGGAAGAAGGTTCCCACGACGGCAACGGAATTCCGTCTGCTCGATTATCTGGCGCGGCATCCCGGGCGAGTGTTCACGCGCGATCAGTTGCTGGATGCGGTTTGGCGGGACACGCAATTTGTAACTCCCCGCTCGGTGGACGTCTATGTGCGCCGCATTCGGGAGAAGATCGAGCGGGATCCGGAGAATCCGCGTCTGCTGAAGACGGTGCGCGGGGCCGGGTACCGGTTTGAGGCTCCCAGGTGAGAAGCCGAATTTTTTTCAAGCTGCTGGTGTTGTTCGTTCTGGTGATCGTTATCACCACCATTGCTTTTGATTTTGCCGCGCGCCGAGGCAGAGAACACTTCCTGCTCATTGGTGGGGGGCTGGGATTGCTAGTAGGTGTGCTCATTGCCACCTTCGCGGCGCATTCCATCAGCAGCAGACTGCAGTCGATCGTAGATTTTGCCCAGAGAGTAGCCGCTGGCGATTTATCCGCCCGTATCGACCAGCGTTCAAGCGACGAGATTGCAACCGTGGCAGCCTTCCTCGACAAAACGGCGCGGCGACTGGAGCGCGGCTTCGAAGAACTGGAGACCAGCCGCAAGGAATTGGAAACCCTGCTGAACAGCATGCAGGAGGCGGTGATTGCCGTTGCCGCGGACAGTCGTGTCCTATGGGCGAATGAGCGCATGATCAAGCTAATTCCCAGCGGCGTTCGTCTGGATGCGCCTCTGGCGGAAACCATCCGGGATCCTGATTTTCTGCGGGCAGTGGATTCTGCCGCCAAATCACACGCCGTGCAGGCAGCACGTGTGTCATGGACAGCAGTGGGCCGCGCCTTTAAGGTCACAGCAGCTCCCATGCCGGGAGGCGGAGCGGTGGCCGTACTGCACGATCTGACGGATATCGAACGGGTGGAGAAGACGCGGCGCGATTTTATTGCCAATGTGTCGCATGAGCTGCGAACTCCGCTCACGTCCATCCAGGGCTATGCAGAAACTCTGCTCGACTCACCACCCAGCGACGCCGCGGTAACCCGCGAGTTCCTCGAGATTATCCGTAAGAACGCCGCCCGCATGACGCGCCTGACCGAGGATTTGCTGGTTCTGGCACGCGTGGAATCAGGCGAGCAGAGCTTTAAGTTTCGTCCGGTTTCGGCCGATAGCCTGTTGCAGGATGCGCAACAGAACTTCCAGGAGGTGGCACGAGCGCGGGGCCTGGAGTTGGCGATCGAGCGGAATTCCGCCGGTTGTGTGAATGCAGATCCCGACGCCATTCACCAGATATTCACCAATCTGATCGACAATGCCATCAAATATGCGGGCACCGGCACGCATATCTGGATTGGGGCGCGCGAAGCGGGCAATATGCTGGAGTTTTATGTGCGCGACAGCGGGCCCGGCATTGCTTCCGAGCATCTGAGCCGTCTCTTCGAGCGCTTCTACCGGGTGGACAAAGCGCGCTCGCGCGAGTCGGGTGGAACCGGGCTGGGGTTGGCCATCGTCAAGCACATCATTCTGGTTCATGGAGGGAATGTCCGCGCGGAGAGTGAGCTAGATCACGGATCGGAGTTCGTCTTCTCGCTACCCTTGGCATCGGCCCCGGTCGAGGTAGCAGGTTAAGGGGCAGAAGTAGTTTTTCAGTCGGGCCGAAAAGCGCGTATGCTTTAGGAAGCCGGCTCGCCCGTAAAGAAATCGTTTCGCGCACAGATTTGTATCTCCGGTAAGCACCTCGAAGCGGTGCTTGGCGATCGTCCGACTGCTGGAGGGTCTTCCTCCGGAGCGAAGAGGGTGGGTAATGGGAACTCTCAAAGCGCTGGATTCACCGCAATCTGATTATTCCCGCCTGCTGCGATTGGCGCAGCGTGCCTGCGAGATCGCTAAGTCTGCCGCGTCTGCCACCGCCGAGGGCATTTCCAGCCGTTCCCCGGAGAGGCTCACGCCCGTCCGCAGCTACGAAGAGGAGCTTGACACCCTGGATCGAGAGATCAATGAGGGAGTTACGGCAGCCATCACACATGTGGATGAGAAGGAAGCGCGGGAACTGCTGGCGTGCTTGAAATTTATCCTCGAGTTGGAGCGAATCGGCGACCTGCTGCTGAATTTCGCCAATCGCGCGATCGCCATCCTGCCGCGGGTGAGCGATCAGGACGTGAAGGATCTTACGACCATGGCAACCATCCTGCATCGCATGCTCAGCGATGTGGAAGAAGCATTCTCGAAGCGTGATTTGAAGCGTACGTTACAGATTTTGCGATCCGATGCCGAACTGGACCGGGTACGCAATCTGATGTTTGTCCGGCATATCGAAAATCCCGACAATCAGCCGAGGCGGGAAGGCTTCCATCTGGTGTTTATGGTGCAGACGCTGGAGCGTGCCGGCGACCATGCTAAGAATCTCGCCGAAGAGATCTGTCAATTGGTAAGCGGCCGCAGCATGCGCCACTTCCGGCGCGCTAACGACAAGCCCATCGAAGAAATGTTCCTGGACTGGATGCGGAAGCAGGACCGGAAATAAACATCAGCTTCCGATTTCTCCTGCTTCATCCCTCTTCCGCGAACTAAGCGCCTGCCGCTGCCAGCACCTCGGGGATCACGCTATCGACGTGAGCCTCTGTGGTGCGGTGGTTCACGATGCAGGCGCGCAGGGCGAATTGTCCGTGCACGGTGGCATTCGACAAATACACGCGGCCGCGTTCGATCAGGCGTTGCAGGATTCGCGCATTGTGCTGATTCAAATCTTGCTCGGCAGCGCATCCCGGCACCTTGTGGCGGAAACAGACTGCGCTCAATTCCACTGGCGCGAGCAACTCGAATTCGGGGTGATTGGAGATCGCCGCGGCCAGCCTTTGCGCCAGCTCCAGGTCTCGGCGGATCGCCTCGCGGAACGCCGCCATCCCGTGATAGCGCAGGGAAAGCCACAACCTGAGTGCGCGGAAGCGCCGCGATAGCTCGATTGATTCTTCAAAAAATGCGAACCTCTCAAGGGGGTCGGTGCTCAGCGACTTTGCATAATCTCCGGTATGCGAGAACGCGCGGCGGGCTGCTGCCGGATCGCGATACAGCAGGCAGCCGCAATCGAGAGACTGGAACAGCCACTTATGCGGGTCGAGTGAAATCGAGTCCGCAAGTGCGATGCCTGGGAACTTTTCAGGAGCAGCAATGGCGGCGAGCGCGCCATAGGCTCCGTCAACATGCAGCCAGAGATTATGACGGCGCGCGATGGCAGCGATGTCGGCGAGCGGATCGACAGCGCCAGTGTTGACGGTTCCAGCCGAGGCGACGACGGCGATGGGAATCTTGCCCGCAGATTTGTCGGCTTGAATGGCGTTTTCCAGGTCCGGAGGAATGAGGCGGAAGTCTGGACCGACGGGGAGTGGGCGCAGATTTTCTCGGCCGATCCCCAGCAGGGCGACGCTCTTGGGGATCGACATGTGGACTTCCTGGGAGGCGTAAACCACACAGCGGCGGCCGGCGAGGCCTGGCTCGTTTGCGGGCGCTATGGCTTCGCGCGCCATGGCCAGGGCCATCAGATTGGCCAGCGATCCGCCCGAGGTGAGCGTGCCTGTGAAACCGGCACATCCGATCGCCTGCGCCAGCCACTCGACGACGGTGCGCTCGATAGTGACGCCGGCGGGCGCGGATCGCCAGGCCGTGAGATTCTGATTGAGAACGCTGGCCAGCAAATCGGCGGTCGCACCTACGGGCTCGCCCGAACCCAACACGTACCCGAAGAAGCGGCCGTTGGGCGTGCGCGTGTGCTCCACCACATCATGCAACGCCGTCAGTGCGGCGGACTCGAGGCCTTCCTCGGGAAGGGGCGTGTGGAACAGGCGCTCCGTTTCTTCACCACGGCTCTGGAAAATGGGGCGCGAGTCGAGAGTGGCGAGGTAATTCGCGGCGATTTCCATGACCTCGGCCGCAAGGCGGCGGAAATCGTCTGGCGAGATTTCAAGCGGGCTCATGAGTCGGGATTGTAAACGGCGGATTTAAGCGCCGCTCGTGTTCACAAAAGAACAAACACCAGATCCTTCGACTGTGTGCCTGCCTGACCCGCAAAAGCTCCGGGGCAGAAAAACAGGGCAGGCGCTTCGCTCAGGATGACGACAGGGGATGGACTGCGCTCTAAGTTGAGGCTATTCGGCTACGCTGGCGGGGACAGCGCCCTTGCGGGGGCGCTTGTTGGCTTGCAGGATCTTTTTGCGGAGGCGCAGCGATTTCGGGGTGACCTCGACAAATTCATCTTCAGCGATGAATTCGATGGCCTGCTCGAGGTTCAGCGTGCGAAACGGAACCAGGCGGATGGCTTCATCGGCGGTGGATGAGCGCATGTTGGTGAGTTTCTTCTCGCGCACGGCATTGACATCGAGATCATTCTCCCGCGAGTTCTCACCGATCACCATGCCTTCGTAAACCTCGACTCCGGGGCCGGTGAACAGCTCCCCACGCTCCTGCAGATTGTAAAGAGCGTAAGCAGTGGTAGTGCCTGGACGATCGGCGACGAGCGCGCCGGTGAGGCGATGAGGAATTTCGCCAAGCCAGGCGGTGTGGCCATCGAAAATGGAATTCATGATGATAGTGCCACGCGTGTCGGTGAGTAGCTCGCTCCGCAACCCGATCAGGCCGCGGCTGGGAACGCGGAACTCCATGCGCACGCGTCCGTAGCCGTGGTTGTGCATCTTCAGGGTTTCAGCTTTGCGCATGCCGAGCTTTTCCATGACGACGCCGATGAACTCCTCGGGAATGTCGACAAAAAGGTGCTCGACCGGCTCCATGCGCTGGCCATTTTCAGTCTTGGTAACTATCTCGGGCTTGCCCACCATTAGCTCGTAGCCTTCGCGGCGCATCATCTCGATCAGGATCGAGAGTTGCAGTTCGCCGCGCCCCATGACGAGAAAAGTGTCGGTGCTGCCGGTGTCCTCGACACGGAGAGAGACGTTGGTGAGCAGTTCTTTCTCCAGTCGCTCGCGCAAATGCCGCGAAGTGACGTATTGGCCTTCGCGGCCAGCAAATGGCGACGTGTTCACAGTGAATTGCATGGCGATCGTGGGCTCGTCGATAGTGATGCGTGGCAGCGGCGCGGGATTTTCGACGCCAGTAATGGTGTCGCCAATAGCGATGCCGGTGACGCCCGCAATGGCCACGATATCGCCCAATTCGGTTTGTTCTACTTCGACGCGCTTAAGGCCGCTGAAGGAAAACAACTTGGTGATCCTGACCTTTTCGAAAGCGCCGTCGATTTTCGCGATCGCGACCTCGTCGCCGACATGCAAGGTTCCATTGAACACACGGGCAATTGCCAACCGTCCCAGGTAGTCGCTGTAGTCGAGGTTGGCGACAAGAATTTGCAGCGTGCCCGAGGGATCGCCGGATGGAGCGGGGATGGTGTTCACGATGGCCTCAAACAGCGGTTGCAGATCGTCGCCGGGACTGTTTACGTTCTCGGTCGCCGTGCCGAGCTTGGCGTTTGTGTAGAGCACGGGAAATTCGAGTTGCTCTTCGGTGGCATCGAGATCGATGAACAGATCGTAGACTTCGTTCAGCACCTCCTGTGGCCTGGCGTCGGGGCGGTCGATCTTGTTGATCACCAGGACCGGCGGCAGCCTGGCTTCCAGCGCTTTGCTGAGCACGTAGCGTGTCTGCGGCAGCGGACCTTCGCTGGCATCGACCAGCAGCATCACGCCGTCCACCATCTTCAATGCGCGTTCGACTTCGCCGCCGAAGTCGCTGTGACCGGGGGTATCCACGATGTTGATCTTGACGTCGTGATAAAAGACGGCGGTGTTCTTGGCCAGGATGGTGATGCCGCGCTCGCGTTCGAGTTCGTTGGAGTCCATCACCCGCTCAACGACGACCTCGTTGGCGCGGAACGTGCCGCTCTGTTTGAGCATGGCATCGACCAGCGTGGTCTTGCCGTGGTCCACGTGCGCAATGATGGCGATATTACGAATAGGTCTAGTCAAGTGCGAATCCTGGGTACTGCATGCGGCCGCGCGTGAAGACAAAAACAAACACCAGGTCTTTCGACTCGGGCCGGGACTCCTACCCCAGCAAACCAAAAGCAGGCTTGCCGGGGACCCCGGACCCGGCCCTCGCTTAAGATGACAGAGCGGAGAGGATTTATGGAATGGCGCAGCCGAAAGTTTACCCGTATTGCCGTCGAGCTGCACTCGACCTGAACGGACGGGGACGTCCGTTCCCACATACAATCCCTCTCAGATACAATCTGGGACTCTTCAGGGCCGCAACCGCATCGAAGCGTGTCGATTTCAGGCTCGATTCCCCTCGAGGTCACACCTCGACCTTCCACCGTAACAAAGGACGGCGAGGCTGGGGCACCATCAAGGCTGGTTCGAATTGTGCGGGCTGCTAGCGAACGTTGTGCGATACGAGTTCCGATTCCGCGCGCAGCCAGTAGTTTACGTCCTGGCCATGGACTCGGCCTTCCTGCTCCCACAGCAGGTATGCTCGCGTGCGAATCGCTTCTTCCAGATTTCCGTTGGTCAGGTGTTCGTACTGCGACGCGTCCGAAACGGAATCCGTCTTCCTGGTCTTCTTGGTTTCCGAAGAGGTACTGCGAGGCCGTTTTACCGTTGCCATCCTAACAACTCCTACATTTATTAGATTTGCCGGTATGGGGGAATAAGTGCGGGGTACAGCCCCGGCAGAATCCCATTCCGTCTCTTCAACTATAAACTGTCTAGCCGTGGATTGGTGTTAATAGAAGGAAAAAAATCAGATTGGAGGAATAAGAAATGTTTATAGTTCGGGAATGGAAATGGAATAGAGCGAAGCGGCTTTTAGTCAGTGAAAGTCGTGCGAGCTGGTTTGTATGTGATTGAAATTCAGCGGTTTCAGGCGCTCTGCTTTGACTGAGATCACGTTGTCCAAGTTTTGCAGTTTTCCCTCCACCAGCAGGAATTTTTCCGTCATCAGGATTAGACGGTACTTGTCGAATAAATCGGGCGTGACGATGGCATTGGAAATGCCCGTCTCATCTTCCAGGCTGAGGAAGACGAATCCGTGTGCGGTGCCCGGACGCTGGCGAGTGATCACGCAGCCTGCCGTGCGGACGAATTTTCCATTTGGCAACTTGAGCAACTCAGCGGCGGGTGTGATTCCGCGGCGCGACATTTCCTCCCGTCGGAAGGCCATTGGATGCGGGCCTACTGTGAGTCCGGTACCGCGGAAATCTGCAACCAGGCGCTCCTCGTGAGTCATGCATGCGAGCGGAGATGGGCCATCGAATTCCTGGATACCTTCCAGTAGCGGTCCGCAGGGACGAGCGGCGCGCTCGACCTGCCAGAGAGCGTCGCGGCGGTGGAAGGCTGTCGAGGCTTTGCCTCGACCTGAACGGGCGGGGACGCCCGTTCCCACACGTTCTTCATCATGGACGCCTGTTCCCACACAAGATGCCACGCTATTTAGGGCGCCGATGCTGGCCAGCATCACCAGTTCGTTTTTGCGCAGTTCGGGAACGCGCAGAGCAAGATCGTCGATGGACATGAAGCGGCGGCGGTTTCGCTCGCGCACGATCGCCTGTCCCGCTTCTTCGCGCAGGCCGCGAATATATCGCAATCCGAGGCGAACCGCGAAACGATCGCTGGTGGCACCGGAGGTTTTGGTTTCGACGCGACCCGCGGTCGAGGGCGCCCGCGCCATACGGCTGCTGGCCGATGCTGTATCACCCAATGGCTCCAGCGTGCATGACCAATCTGATTTCAGCACATCAATAGGCCTGACCTTCAGTCCGTGCCGTTGCGCATCTTTGACGAGAGTAGCGGGATGATAGAAACCCATAGGCTGGTTATTGAGGATGGCTGCCAGAAATGCCGGCAGGTAGTGATATTTGAGATAGGCGCTGGCATAAGCGATCAGCGCGAAGCTGGCAGCGTGCGATTCAGGGAATCCGTAGAGCGCAAAGGAGACAATCGATTGAATGATCAACTCCTGCGCCTGCTGCGGGATTCCGTTGCGTTCCATACCGCGGCGCAGCTTGGTTTCGATCTCACGCATACGCGCTTCTGACCGCTTGAAGCCCATGGCGCGGCGCAACTCTTCGGCTTCGCCGCCGGTGAATCCCGCGGCCACCATCGCCATGCGCAGAAGCTGCTCCTGGAATAGAGGCACTCCCAGAGTGCGCTCGAGGATGGGCTCGAGAGACGGGTGAGGATAGGTGACCGGCTCGCGTCCCTGGCGGCGCTTGATGAAGGGATTCACCATCTCGCCCACGATCGGTCCGGGGCGGATCAGCGCCACCTGCACGACGATGTCGTAGAACTTTGTCGGACGCAGGCGCGGCAGACACGACATCTGCGCTCGGCTCTCAACCTGGAAGAGACCCACGGTATCGGCTTTCTGGAGGGCTTCGTAAACGATGGGATCGTCGGGCGGGAGCTGGCCGAGATCGACTCCTTCTTTATAGTGATCGCGGATGAGCTGGATCGATTCTTCCAGCACCGCCATCATTCCCAATCCGAGCAGATCGACCTTGATGATGCCCATGTCGGCGCAATCTTCTTTATCCCACTGCACGACGACGCGGCCGGGCATGGTGGCGGGCTCGAGTGGAACCACCGAATCGAGTTGGCCCTGGCAGATCACCATGCCTCCGGAGTGCTGACCGAGATGGCGGGGCAAATCCTGCACCGCCAGGCAGAGATCGAGAAACTTCGCCATGCGCGGATGGCGCAGATCGAAGTCGGATTGGTCGAATCGATATTCCAGAGTTTCCTTGGGATCGCGATACTCCCAGGTGCCGACCATGGCGGAAAGTCGGTCCAGAGTTTCGGTGTCGAAGGCGAGAGCTTTGCCGATCTCGCGCGCGGCCAGACGCCCGCGATAAGTGATGACGTTGGCCGTCATGGCGGCGCCCAGCTTCCCATAACGCTCGTAGACATATTGAATGGAGCGTTCGCGCTGATCGCCGCTGGGCAGATCAATGTCGATGTCCGGCCACTCGCCGCGCTCTTCGGAAAGAAAACGCTCGAACAAGAGATCCATCTTCACCGGATCGACAGCGGTGATTCCGAGCGAGTAGCAGACGGCGCTGTTGGCGGCTGAGCCGCGGCCCTGGGCAAGAATTTTTTGTTCGCGACAGAAGCGGACGATGTCCCAGACAATCAGGAAATAGCCCGCCAGGTCGAGCTTTTCGATCAGCGCCAGTTCGCGCTCGATCTGCCTCCGGGCGCGTGCCTGCATCTCGCGCGGAGCTCGGCCGTAGCGCTCCTCGCAACCTTGCCGCGCGATAGTGCGCAGGAAGGAATTCATGGTTTCGCCTGCGGGCACCGGATATTTCGGGAACTGGTATCCGAGGTCATCGAGTGCGAATTCGAGCCGCGAGGAAAGCTCGACAGTGGTTTGGATGGCCTGGGGCAAGTCGGCGAAAAGGGCGGACATTTGCGCCGACGATTTCAGGTGGCGCTCGGAGTTCAGAGCCAGCCGCCGGCCGGCTTCGTCGATGGTGGTGTGTTCGCGAACGCAAGTGAGCAGGTCAAGGAGTTCGCGTTCCTTGCGTGCTGCATACGCGACGCCGTTGGTGGCAACGAGAGGGAGATGAAGGTCCTCGGCGATGCGCATGGCCGCCTGATTGCGCGCCTCTTCGTCGCGATCGAAGTGGCGTTGCAGTTCGACGTAAACGTTCTTCGAGCCGAAGATTTCAATAAGAGAACTCACAGCTTGGCGGGCTTCTGCGATGCCGCCACGATGCAAAGCTTCGGCAAGCGGACCGTTTTCGTCGCCGGTGAGGCAGATCAAACCGTTGGAGAATTCGGAAAAATCATCGGGATGGGCAGCAATCAGCGAGGGATCGCAGTTCTTGGGCCCACGCATTTTCATGCGAGTGATGAGGCGGCAGAGATTCTGATATCCGGTGCGGCTTTCGACTAATAGTGGAAGACGGAAACTACCCCACTCTCCGCCCAAAGCGGCGGAAGGGTGGGGCACCCCCGAGATTTTGGTGGCGACTGCAGACTGCGTGGTGATTTCGGCGCCGATGTGGGCACGCAGTCCTGCTTTTTTCGCTGCCAGGTGGAAGCGCGGCGAACCATAAACGCCATCACGGTCGAGAAGGGCCATCGCCGGCATGCCGAGAGCGGCGCAGACATGTATCAGTTCCTCGGGAACGCTGGCGCCTTCGAGGAAGCTGAAAGCAGAACGGGAGTGAAGCTCAATGTACATAGAATGCTATGTCTGATTGCATCAAGTCCCCTCAGGGGCTAAAGCCCGGATCCTTTGCAGCTCTTCATGCAGGCCTAAAGGCCTGCTCCACCTATTAGTCATATTCGCCTTCCACGAACCAATGGCCGCTCAACAGGTCGCGGTAAATGCGGTACAACGCAATGTCGTGCACCCGCGCGAGCTGGCTCGAGTGCTGTTGCGAGCTGGCTACGGCGATATCCCACTCTTCCCGCTCCCAGCGATCGTGGTTCCACCATTCGCCGGAGTTGTACCAGGGGCCGGCGCACCAGGCCAGCGGGCCGGAGAGTAATGGCACCATCTTTGAATTCGCGGGCAGGATCGAAATCCGCATTGGCTTGCCGCCGTTTTGCTCGACGCTTGCCGGAATCGGCGGGCGGAACAGCCGCATGGCAACTAAAGGATGCTCAGAAGTATTTGTCTGGACGCACTTCTCAAAATCGGGGGCGGGAGGGGCGAAGCGCTGCATGACGAAGGCATCGCGACGATGCGTGTCGAGCACCTCGGGAGATCCGACGTTCTCCATGTCTCCAGAAATTCTTCCCAGACGCGCCAGCGTCAGTTCCAGCTTTTCCGGTGGTGGCGTCAGCGGGAGAAAGAGACCTTGCTGCGCGGTGCGCGGCTTGGTTGGCTCGGCCGTCAGCCAGATTTTCAATACCGGAGCCTGCGGCGGGTGCGACTTCAATTCCAGTTGCAGCAGTTTCAGAAAGACTTTGGCATCGAGCATGGGCACAGGCAGACGGAGCAGGCAGTGGTGGAATTTTGGGGGATGAAGAGAAGCTTCCTTGTTGCTGTGCTCATCTGGGTGCACGTTAGTGTGCCGTCCCTGTCGGGACTCGGACTCTAATGCGCCGGGATCCCGGCACTCACGTGCCGGACTATGCTGTGATGCGGAGCTCCGTTCCGCCTGAACGGACGGGGACGTCTGTTCCCACGTGACTATCGCCGGTGAGGGTTCTTCGATTGGCAGGCCTTCGCGATCTATTGTCACATCCGGATCGAGTTCCAGGCGGAGCGATAGCTGGTGCGTAGACAGCGCGCGTGCGCTCAGGCGGGCACAGAGCTGTTCCGTCATACGGCTGAGAACGAAAGCCAGCGGCTCCAGCAGATCGATGGGATATTCCAGATCGCAAAATTCTTCGAAATGCAGCGGAAGTTCTGCCGGAACCAACGGCCGTGAAGTAGTGCCACGTGCCAAGCGTTGCAGGTGCAAACCGCGTTCTCCCAGTCGCTCGACAAGAGCGATTTCAGGCAGGATGGCCAGCGCGCGCAAATTGCGCACGCCCCAGCGATCGAAGGTGTCCAGCAATTCCTGGGAGGTTTTCTCCTCCGTCCGATCTTTATTTGTCCGTGCGTGAGTACCCTTTACGGGCTTGACGTCTCCGGGCTCCACGCCCGGGTTCGGCAGCACGGGATTGTTTGGCATCAGCAGGATTTCAATCGGCAATGCGCCCAGACGCTCGCCCTCTTCGCCTGCAGCGATCAGAGTGATGCCGGAAAATCCGCGAGCCGCATGCATAGCGGCGTCGGGATTGGAGGCCACACCCACGTTCACCTCGAGCCCTGCATTCGAGCAGCTCTGGGCCGCATCGCGGGCGATCTTAGCCGGTGGTCCGAAGAGAGATTCGAGGCCGGCGAGATCGGCGATTACTGTGTCTGACGCGGTGGCTTCCACGCGCGGCGAGAAAGCACAGGCGCAATCGAGCAGCGCAGCATGTGCTGATGACTCTTGTTGTAATGACCGGCGACGAACCTGATAGCAGGTTTCCGGAGTCTGGGAGGCCCAGTGCAATTTTGTTGCGGAGAGTTCGGGAATTTTTCCAAGAGTGAGAGCCAGCAGGTCTTCGGCCTGCGACTCCGTCATTCCGATTTCGACTCCCGCCTCGCGCGCTTTCTCGTTGAGTGCGATCACGCGGACCAGCGGCGGGGTGCCTTCGGTGATGGCCAGCGGCTGCGTGCGCAAATCGGGTTCGGTGCGCGTCACCGCGGCGACGGGGAAATCCGGGATGTAGAAGCAGGCGAACATGGTGATCGATTGTTAACCTGTCGAGGCTGCGCCTCGACCTCCCACCCTAGCCCAAAGAAGGCTAGGATGGGGCACCCTCAAGCAGTAACTGCAGATTCCTCACCTGCACGGCGGTCTCGTGATGACAAATAAACGCAAGGTCTTTCGACTCGGATCGGGACTGGTATGCCCGATCCTCGCTCAAGATGACAAATGCAACAAATAGCTAGCCGGCGATGGTCCATGGTGTCCTGGATTCAAATTCCGTGCGCACGGAGCGCACCGGTTTGCGTTGAAAGCTGAGATCGGGTGCGCGCAAGACTTCCGCTTTGATTTCCAAGCCGCGCAGCAGAGTTCCATGCGAGGGTGGTTCGCTGGGATTCAATTGTCCTGAATGCGCAGTTTCTGAGGACTGCTCGGGCTGCGTGCTAGCAGCCGAATGCCGCGCCGCGAGATGCAACACCAGTGAAGCACAAGTTTTGGCGCAGGATTCCCGTTCGATGGCCAGCAGGATGGTGGGTGTCTTCTCCACCGCGCGGCGGAAACGGAACCACGAGGTCAGCGGAATGCGGCGCGCCATTTCCGCGGGAACGCTGCCCAGATCCATAACAATCAGGCCGAATCCGCCGCTTTGTAATAACAGATCGGTGGCTTTCAATGCCTGGTCGAGGGCGCGGAATTCGGGCTTGGTGTGCAGCCGAGAACGATTGCGGGTAAGTATTTTCTCCGAGTGTGATTCAGAACCCGCTGAAACACGCGGACAAGAGTGTCCGCGCCACACATGGCTCCGGCAACGTACCCAAAGCAGGCGCGGCAGATCCAATCCTGCTGTCTGGGCGGAGGCAGGATCAAAATTGTCGCTCACATCGACCACGGCGCAGACTTCCTGCCGCTGGGTCATTGCGGCCAGCAAGGAAAGCAGGAGGGAGGTGCGGCCGCTGGAGGCGTGGCCAATAATTTCCGTTAGAGCGCCGCGAGGAATACCGCCTGTGAGGCGGTCGAGCGCGGAGATCCCGAAAGGAACCAGCACCGGCTGAGGGCGGATTTCCATTCGGGAGGCCGGAGTTACGCCGGGGGTGGCCAGCGGATTCGCCGATTCAAAATCGACGGGCTGAGGGCGGCGAGCCGGCTTCTTTGTTATTACAGTGGCAGGCTCGATATCTTCCTGGAGCTGGCAGTATTCGTCAGGAACATATTCGGAAATGGAGACGGCGATGCCCGCGCTCATAGGCAAACCTCGGAAGGGCGAATCGGTTGGAGAGGAAAGGAAGCAGCCGACGCACAGGGCTGGTAAGCGACGGCTACCTATCTTTCGCTTTTTATTCGCCTACAGGAATGAGATTCTGATACGCCAGGGAGGGGTTGTCAAGGGGTGGAAAACAAGCAATCGGCATTCAGTAATCAGCAATCAGTAAAGACTCGAAACTGCAGAAATCCATTGCAGGCCCCTGGCGGGCTGCGCTCGCACGCAATGAAAGAGCTCCATTTTGTAAACTCAATGGCCCGCCCGATAGATAATCCTTCCCGCCCGCATTGTGTACTCGACTGCAGCCAGCGCTTGGATATCGGCAGATGGATCGCCCCTGAAAACGACCAGATCTGCCTGGAACTCCGGGGCCACTCGTCCCAGGCGTTTTGAATCTCCGAAGCGCTCGGTAGGTGCAGTGGTCAGGGATGCAAGAATCTGGCGAAAGCTCATTCCTGCCTGAGACATCAATACGTACTCCTCGCTGGGATCGTAGCCGACGGCACCGAGATCGGTGCCGAAAAGCACTGTCCCGCCCGAGGAAGCCCAGGCCCGCAACTGGCCCACCGCGGTATTGACCAATTGCTCCTGCGTCGATAAGCGATCATGGCGCGCGAAGTATTTCCACAGCGTAAGTGTGGGAGTGAGAGCAACTCGGTGTTCCTTCATCGCCGACAGAACGGTTTCGTCCCATGGGCCGGAGCGGGGAGTGGTGTGCCCGATGACGTCCACTCCAGTGCGCACCGCGGTAACAATATCCGCGCCGCTGTTGGGATGAACAAAGGCGGGCTTGCCGGCAAGATGGGCTTCGTTTACGGCGGCCGCAATTGCGCTCTCGGGAAACGGCGGGTTAGGTGGTGGAGGCGGCTGCAGGTGCACCTTGATTCCGTCCACACCTTCATTGAGAAGCTTTCTCGCCGCTCCCCCAGCCTGAGCTGCGTCGGTGATCTCAGGAGCGGGAAAGGTCATGTAACCGAGAATCCGGATGATTGTGTCTGAGGGAACCGCGTGCGGCGCAACCAGGGCTTCTCCGGTGGAGCGAATTCGCGGGCCCGGCACTTCGCCTGACTCGATGCGGTTGCGGACGCGGCGCGTGTTCTCCCACATCGACCCCAGGTCGAACACGCTGGTGAACCCATAACGCGTGAGCATGTCTTCGAGTTGGCGTTTGAGCTCGGGCGCAGGAATTTCCGCCACATTCGCCCACTTTCTTTCGAAGAAGTGCACGTGACTGTTCCAGAACCCTGCCGTAACCGTGAGCCCTGAGCAATCGATTACTCGAGCATCTTTGGGGATCGGCATCGCCGCTTTACTGCCCACCGCGGCAATCTTCTCTCCCTGGATGAGCACTACACCGTCGCGTATGGGCTCTTCTGTGGGACTGGCGTAGATGGTCCCTCCGACCAGGGCCAGGGATTCGTTCGCAGTGTCTTGAGGCGGAAGGATGGAGAGAAGGAGCATGATGGCAGCAATGCCGAGCATGGTGAGCCTCTTTAATATATGGCATGAGGCTTTGGGAAGTTTATGTCGAGGCTGCGCTCGAGTCTGGAGGGATAGGACGCGTGATCCCACCCTCCGCCAAGAGCGGGCGGGAGGGTGGGCCTACCCGACGTTCCTATGTGAGTTAATTCTCTCCGTGCGCCAATCACGCCTGGAAGTGACCCTAATCACAGCGTCGATTGACGTGGTCGACCAATCATCCGAAGGTCGCCGCAGGTCGATTCGCGCGGCCCTGGGTCCTGGCACACATCTGTCGAGGTCGCGCCTCGACCTGAACGGACGGGGGACGTCCGTTTCCACGTGCTGATTATCATCCATGGTGGCACTTGTCGGCGGCGATCAGCAATTACTACAATGCGCCGCGCTTATCACGCGGGCTGATTGAGGAGGCGCAGTCATGAACCGCACCATTCGTGGATGCCTTGGGCTGGCACTCGGGAGCATTCTCCTCTTCGCCGGATGCAAGGGCGGAGGCCGGACGGAATCTGGAAACACGATCCGCATCGGCGTGATCACTTCATTGACAGGCAGCAATGCGGCTTTTGGTCAGGCGCACAAAAATGGCTACACGATCGCATTGAAGGAGATCAACGACAAAGGCGGGATATTGGGCAAGCAGGTGGAACTGGATTACTACGACGATCAGAGTAAGCCCGACCAGGCGGTGCAAGGCGTGTCCAAGGTGGTGGACCAGGACCACGTGCCCGTGATCCTGGGCGCTTACTCGAGTGAGAGCACGCGCGCCATTCTGCCTGTGGTCACGCAGAAGAATGTGCCGCTGATCATTCCTACGGCCGTAGCGGACAACGTAATGGAAACGGGCTCGCCGTGGATCTTCCGCATCTGTGCCGGATCGGGTTCGTTTGCCCGCTCGACGCTGGATTTCCTGCAGAAGAACGGCGCGCCCAAGACGCTGGCCATTGTTTATGAGAACACGAATTTCGGGCAGTCCAATGACAAGTCGATGAAGTCAACAGTGGAAAAGGCGGACTGGATCAAGCTGCTGGATGAAGAGGCGTATCAGGCAAGCTCGCCCGATTACAAGTCACTGCTACAGCGCGTGAAGGCGAAACAACCGGACGTCATCTACTTTGCGTCCTATTTGCTCGATGCCAGCACGCTGATGCGCCAGGCGGAGCAGGTGAGCCTGAACCCGAAGTACTACACGTCGGCGGGAACGGGATTTGCTGCGGCGGAGTTCCCCACGCAGGACAAAGGCGCAGGCAAATACGCCGAGTACACATATTCGGTGTCGCAGTGGCTGCCCTCGGCGAAGTGGAAGGGCTCGGCGGAGTTTGATCAGAAATACGTGCAGCTTGTGGGCTCGCATCCGGCGTATCACGGCATGGAAGCTTATGCGGCGTTGCTGACGGCGGCGGCGGCAATCGATGCGGCGAAATCGGCGCAGCCACAGGCGATTCGCGATGCGCTGAAGAACTTGAACCTGTCGGACACGCCTTTTGGTCCAGTGAAATTCGATGCCAAGGGACAGAACGCGCACCCGGTGCTGGTGACACAGGTTCAGGGTGGGCAGTACAAAGTGGTGTGGCCGCCGGATGCAGCAGAGACCAAACCCATCATTCCCACGCCGGAGTGGTCGAAGCGGTAGGGGGACGGCGGCGACCCGAGGTTTAGTTGTAATTCAGCGGAGAAACAACAGGTCCTTCTCGGACGGGGATGGTTATTCCCTGTCCTCGCTCAGGATAACAATAGAAAGTTTCTGGACGCCGGTGGAGACGAGCCGTGAACTTCTTCGCATTGCTGCAGGCCATTCTCAACGGCATTCTGACAGGTGCGCTGTATGGCCTGATCGCCATGGGCATGGCGCTGATCTTCGGAGTGATGCGCATCGTCAACTTTACACACGGCGCCTTCCTCATGCTGGGCATGTACGTGACGTATGTACTCTTCCAGTCTGCCGGGATGAATCCTTATCTGGGCTTCATCGGCGCTGGTGTGTTCCTGTTTCTTTTTGGCTGGCTGACCTATGCCGGTCTGCTGCGTCCCATCCGTGGCCAGGTAGACTTCATGGTGATCCTGCTCACCATGGGTCTCTCGCTGGTGCTGATTGATGCCGTACAACTCATTTTTGGCGCTGACTATCACCAAATCAACATTGCGCTGCTCAGCAAGAATGTGCGGCTAGGTCCGCAGATCTCGTTGAACGCTCCCTGGCTGGTTTCGTTTGCGCTGGCATTGCTTTTGGCCTTCGCACTTTATTTCTTCGTGATGCACACCATGTTCGGGCGGGCAGCGCGGGCGATTGCACAGAATCGCTATTCGGCGCCACTGATGGGCATCAATGTCAATCGTGTGCAGGGCGTGACGTTTGGAATTGGCGCCGCGGCCGCCGGCATTGCCGGCGGGCTGCTGCTGCCGGTGTTCTATCTGTTTCCAGAAGTTGGCAATCAGTTCCGCTTGAAGTCATTTGTCATGGTCGTGCTTGGGGGCATGGGATCGATCCAGGGCGCGGCGCTCGCAGGATTAGTGCTCGGAGTGGTGGAGAGCCTGACCAGCCTCTACTGGGGCAACGAGTGGGCCCTGGCGGTGGATTTTGTGAT
>Ga0187776_10000058_pt1 | contig 55980 bp, 43 predicted proteins | sample 0216_BV02_MP12_2_FD_132426 | JGI IMG/M metagenome (GOLD analysis project Ga0187776, IMG submission 132426) | Tropical peat soil microbial communities from peatlands in Department of Meta, Colombia - 0216_BV02_MP12_20_MG | ecosystem: Environmental > Terrestrial > Soil > Wetlands > Peat | place...
CCGGTGCCGTGCCGGTGCCGCTGAGCGCTACTGTCGGTGCAGTCCCAGGAGCATTGCTGTTGATGGTCAGCGTCGCGCTCCGCGCCCCCGTCGCCGACGGCGTGAACGTCACGTTGATGGTTGCAGTACTGTTGGGATTGACCGTAAGTGGCAAAGTGCCGTTGGGCGTCGCTGCAAACTCCGACGCGTTGCTTCCATTAATCGGCACGGCAGAGATGACCAGCGGCGCTGTGCCGGTATTCGTCACCGTTACCGCAGTCGTCGTACTCGTTGTCCCCACCTGCTGGTTATCGAACGAAATTGTCGGTGGGGCGGCGCTGATCCCCGGAGCAGTGCCCGTGCCCGAAAGCGAAATATTGAACGGACTCCCGCCGGGAATGTTGTTAGTCAGCGCTAGAGTCGCCGAACGTGCTCCCGTCGCGGTGGGGGTAAACACGACACCGATCGTGGTGTTCTGGCCCGGCTGCACTGTGATGTTCTGTGCGCCATTCGGTGTGGGCACAAATTCGGACGCATTGGCTCCGGTAACCGCGATGTTGCTGATGTTCAGCGGAGCCTGCCCTGTGTTGGTGATCGCGGCAGTTAGCGCGCTGCTGGCCGTGTCGATCAGCTGATTCCCGAATGCCAGGGTGCACGTATTACCGCAACTGACGCCCGCCACCGTCCCGGTTCCCGAGAGCTGGATCGTGTGCGGGCTGCCACTGGCGCTGTCCACTACGGTTAGAGTCGCTCCCTCGCCTCCAGCCAACGAAGGCTTGAAGGTCATACCAAAAGTGACGCTCCCACCCGCTGCTACATTGAAAGGAACCGCGGGAGCCGATGGGCTGAATGCGAAGTCGCTCTGGTTGTTGCCGCCGAGAGAAATACTGGTTACCGCCAGCGGCGCGGTACCTGTGTTGTTGATGGCGACCGCCGTGACTGCGCTTGTCGTCCCGACTGGCTGGCTGCCAAAGCTAACTGGGTTGCTGCTAAAGACCGGAGCAATGCCGGTGCCCGAGAGTGCGACCGTATGCGGGCTACCCGCCGCGGTGTCGGTAAACGTCAGCGTGGCCGTGCGCGCGCCCGCTGCCGCCGGCGTGAACGTGACATTCACCGTAACGCTCGCGTTGGCATGGATCACGAGGTTCTGTGCGCCACTGGGTGTGGCGGCGAAGTCTCCCGCGTTTGTCCCCGTAATGGCGATATTAGAGAGCGTCAGATCGCTGGCGCCCGTATTGGTAACCGTCACCGGGATGGCCGCGCTCGTCGTACCCACTACTTGCCCCGGAGCCGGAAAGGTCACGGTCGCTGGCGAAACGCTAAACACCGAGCTTGTGCCGGTACCGCTGAGTTGAACCGTAGCGGGACCGACGCTGCTGTTCACGGTCATGGTAGCCGAGCGTTGGCCTGTCGCCGTTGGGCTGAAGCTGACGTTAATCGTTGTGCTGTCCCCGGCGGTCACCGTCGCCGAAGCCAGGCTAGCTTTGAAATCACCCGCATTGTTGCCTGCAAGCGAAACACCGCTGATCGTGAAGTCAGCGCTCCCGGTGTTGTTAACCGTAACCGTCTGCGCGGCGCTGGTGGTGTTCACCACCTGATTGCTGAAAGACAACGAATTCGGATTGACCCCGATGACGCCCGCCTTGGCTTTTCCAGTGCCTGATAGCGCAATCGAATGCGCCCCTTGTGCCTGATAGCTGAGCAGCAGGTTGGCCGAGCGGTTTCCCACATCCGAAGGTGTAAACGTCGCATTGATCGTGGTTGTGCCACCGGCGGAAACCGTCACTGGTAGATCCGGCTTGGTGAAAGCAAAATCCGATGCATTGCTGCCGCTGAGCTTGACATCCGTGAGACTCAGATCGGCATTGCCATTATTCGTGATCGTGATCTTCCGACTATCAGTTGTTGTCCCAACCGTAACTGTTTCGAAATCGAGGCTGCTCGGATCCACACCGGCCGCCGCCGTCGTTCCCACCACCAGCACGGTGCTCGGCAAGCTGCTGAGCGGAACGCTATCGGTCACGATCAATTGCGCTACATAGTCACCCGCCAGATCGGCGGTGAACGTTGGGTTCGCGCTGGTCGCTCCTCCCAGACTGGCTGCGCTCCCAGCCGGCTTCGCCAGCATCACCCACGAATAGTTCAATGACAAACCGTTGGGATCGGACGATTGGCTGCCATCCAAGGTGACGTTCGCCCCCGGAGCCACGAATTGCGACGGCCCGGCATTGGCAAAGGGAAGAATGTCGTCGGTGCTGACCAGCACCGTCGCAGTCGAATTCCTGTTGTTACTGTCGCCAATCTGCAATTCCAGCGCGTACGTGGCCGACGCGTCGGCCTGAAATGTCGGATTGGCAATGTTTGGATTCGACAAAACCGCCTGGCTTGACGCCGGCAGCGCGGTGAAGCTCCAGGCATAGGTGAGCGCCTGCGATCCAGAACCATTCGCCGCACTTAGTGCGGATGATCCATTCTCGCCGGTAACTGTCACAAACGCCGATTGGCTGGCATCGAGTTGAACGGTAGCATTGGGCGCGATTTTCTGATTCTGCCCGGCATTGGCTATCGGCGGCACAGCGCTCGTACTGATCGTGACCGCAGCCGTCGAATTGTTTCCTTTGCCGTCATTGACCGTCAGTTCCGCCACATAGTCGCCGGGCAGATCAGCAGTAAACGTCGGTGTAACGATCGCGGCGCTTGAAATTGTCGCGCTGCTGCCGGAGGGCTTGGTGACGAGCACCCAACTGTAGCTAAGGGCATTTCCGGAAACATCGGTAGATCCGCTGCCGTCCAGTTGTACCTTACTGGCGGCCGGCACGACCTGATTGGGTCCTGCGTTCGCCAACGGTGGCGCTAATATCGTCGACACCAGCACCGCTGCTGACGTACTACTCCCGCTGCCATCACTGACCGTCAGCTTCACTATGTAATCGCCAGCTTTGTCGGCGACGAAGGTTGGATTCACGGCTCCCGTGCCGGTCAATGCCGCTGCGCTGCCGGAGGGTGTGCTCAGCAATGTCCAGGCGTAGGTGAGTTGTTTGCCGCTGGGTGTGGTTGAGCCGCTTCCATCCAGGTGAACTGTGCTGCCGACCGACACCAGTTGGTTAGGGCCCGCATTCGCCACCGGCACCGGACTGGAAGAAGTAACGAAGAAGGTGGCGGCAGAGTTATGGCTGCCCGTGCTGACGATGATGAACCGCGGTCCCGGTGCCGCAGATGTGCCAATTGTGACCTGCGCCGTGGCGCTGGTCTGGCTATTCACAGTAACCGCTGTGAAAGCAGCATCTCCGCCAGAGCCGACGCTGGTGCCGGGACCGAAGCTGGCCGTGGTGGAGCCGGCAACAAAATTCGTCCGGTCACCCGTGATCGTTACGGTGACCGTGCTCCCGGTCGCTCCCGTATTCGGACTTAATGAGACATTGGCCGCCGGGTCCTGAGTGAGGTTTGGAGGCGGTGGCGGAGGAGGCGGCGCTTGCTGCTGCTGCTCAGAACTGGAGGACCCGCAAGCTATAAGGCCACATATAAGCAGACTTAGGGCGAGACCCGTAGCCGCTCGAACCCAACTTTTGGTCATGAAGTGGCACCTCGGCGCAGAGGCCTAACATCGGCAGATACCTCCTTAACCGCCCGCAGGCAGTGTTTATCGGCCGAGAGTAATTGCCGAGGAGACTACATCGTGAATCGAGGCGGGATAATTGCCCGGAAGAATTAAACCATCGGGTTAGTCAGGCGGCGTAGTTCACTGGCCCCATGAAGGTTAATCGACAGAGTTCGTACGCGCACACACTTGCGGCCGGAAGTTCCAGCGTTCACGCTGTCCGGCTGTTCAATAGCGATCCCAGCTGAAAGCTGTTGCCATCATCGGACCTGAGATGTTCAAGCTGTTCGCGATTTGTCGATCGTAGTGCAGTGTGCTGGCGCCATTTATGCTCACAGTGTTGCCATAAAGCGCACCCATCAGCCCTGCACTGCCGGTTACGATCACATCCGAATTCGGCGCATAAAAGACCACTTGCGCAGTTCCGTTCCCCACGATGCTGGAGCTGCCGCCTCCCCCGTAGAGGATCTGGAAATTTACCGGCGCATCGCCCGTCCCGATATTCGAAATTCCATTGCCGGCAATAACGGGTCCGCTGCTCCCCAGGATATACATGACAATGGCAGATCCCGGCGGGCTAACGTGAATCTGTGCCTGATTTGAAACCGAAAGCCCATCCAGGTAGTACGTGCCGCTGCCCAGCGTAAGCAGTTGCGTACCGCTCAACGCGATGTTTCCGTAGTGCGTGCCGGGGGTAAGCGTGCTGCAGGTGCCGCCGCACGGCACGGCTGCGCCTAACCCCGTCGGAGTGGGCACGGACGGCAAACTAAGCTGCGATATCTGAATCACGTTACCTGCATTCGGACCAGATGGGGCCGAACAAGTTCCGCCCACGTTGGCGTAGGCATCGTTTCCGTGGATCACCGCTCCCAGTAAACTCACCGAGCCATTACTCCCCACGTTTCCCTGAGTATCCGAGTGATTTGTGCTGGCATTCCACGGACCCTGGCTGGAATCGTAGCTGTCCGTTCCGGCAAGACTCCCCATGGAAATGGCGCTACAGGCACTCGAGTTGCCGAAAGCACCATAGCTAAAGATCGGACTCGGAAAATTCTCGACCGTCAAACTCACTTGCGCCTGCGCATTGTGAATGCCGCTGACGTTTCCCTGAGAAGTAATTTTCCACGAGTGCACCAGGCTGGTGCCGCCGCCCAGCAGCTTGAATACTTTGACGTTCATCATCTGCGCTTGCACGTTATAGTTCCCACCTGGCATATCGGTGATCTGGTTCCCATTGCTGCTGGAGTTGAAGAAATTCGAAAAACTGGCCGCCGCAGTCGAGTCCACCGAACTGTAGGTTCCACTTCCCAGTCCGGCTGATAAAACGACGCACCCGGATGTGTCACTAGAACTGCAGGTTCCATTCTTGAGCGTCGCCGGGTACTTGGTGAGATCGAGCTTCGTGGTGTCCGGTGCCGGAAGATTGTTCTTCAGCCAGTCCACAGCCGCTTGCGCACCCGACTCCGCCACATAACGCGCCTGCGTAGTCTGTCTATAGGTAGAAGCCGAGGAAACCTCGATTTGGGTTACGAACACGAGCGACGCCGCCAGCGCCGACAACACCGCCATCAAAATCAAGGCGATTATCAGCGCAGATCCCCGCTCCCTCGGATGGCTTTTAGACACTAAGAACCCAGTCAGCATGACTCCGCTCCTGAACCTGGGTTTGAGGATTTTCTGTTAGAAGCCCGGTCTTGTCAATTCATCCCTGAAGACTATCTAGTGTCATATTGAGCGTGAACAGCACTCTGATCCAGTGGGTGAGAGGCCGATCGGCTGGGAATCGCGCACCTCAGCCTATGACGTCGACCTTGTTTGAAACCTCGCCATTTGAAACTTCGCCGAACTATTTGAACCGCGCGCCTCCTAGGTTTGACACTCCTCTCCGTCGCTGTTATCACTCCATGACCATCATCTTTGGCCTCCGGAGCTGCACTTGGTATCTTCCCGATTCTCCCGAGTTCCGTCCCTGCTCGTCTTGCTGATTCCATTTTTCTCCGTCACTTCCCTCTTCGGTTGGGGCAACGAAGGCCACACTGCCATCAACAAGACCGCTGCACTCAAGGTCCCGGCCGACATCCCTTCTTTCCTGCGCAAGGCCGCTGACCGGATTGCCTACCTCGGGCCCGAACCCGATCGCTGGCGCGAAAGGAGCGAATACGCCCTCAAGAACGCCCAGGAACCGGATCACTACATCGACCTGGAGCGCGTGTCAGACATTCAGGAATTCCCCCAGGGGCGTTACGAGTTTTATCAGCTGTTGTACGCCAAGCGGGCTCGTGCCGGCGAACATGCCGATGACTACCTGCCCGAACATGTCGGGTTGCAGCCCTACATCACCATGGAGATTTATGGCCGCCTGAAGGCCGCCTTCCGCCAGTATCGTCAGCTCAAGCAGGAGCACAAATCAACTTCGGCGGTGGAACAAAATATCGTCTTCTATGCCGGCTGGCTAGGTCACTACGTGGCCGACGCCTGCAACCCTCTGCACACCACCATTCACTACAACGGCTGGATCGGCGACAATCCCAACGGCTATTCCACCAGCAAAGACATTCACTGGAAGTTCGAGGGCACCTTTGTCGCAGACCATCTCTCGCGCTTGAAGTTTGATGATCTGCTCTCGCCTCCGAACCGGCTGAGCGATCCTTTTCACGACTACCTCGGCTATCTGCGCCATTCCAACACACTGGTAGAACGCGTCTACCAGATCGAAAAAAATCACGGCCTGGAAGGAGACGGATCCGCGGAGGCCATCGACTTCATTCGCCATCGCCTGGCCGCAGGCTGCCAGATGCTGCTGAATCTCTGGTACACGGCATGGCTGGAGAGCGGCGAGCCTTTACCCGAAGCGAACAAGACTCCTTGATGAAGCGGAATGCAGTACATGACAGTGGAAGCCACTCAAAGATCGTCACCACGAGCAGCCACGAGGCTCCGAGGAATCTGCGGTAACTAACTGAACGCTAAGAATCTATCTCATAAATCGGTTTTGAAAGGGCGCGGCTTCAGCCGCGCCGTCCGGAGCCGCATAAATCCTGGGCTTTAGTCCCCGAGGGAAACACCACTTACCCGATTACAACTTGTTGTGTCATCGCCCGTACTTGCCCATCACCTCGGTCTGCGCCAGCACTCGTGCTTGCTTCATGGCCGCGTCCACTTCTTTGCGCGTGGCGCCGGCCTTCAAACCCAGCGGTGCTTCCAGGGCGAACAGTTTGAAATAGTAACGATGCGGTTTTCCTGGCGGCGGGCAGGGACCGTTATATCCGATCTTGCGGAAATCATTTTGTCCTTGACGCCCGCCGTCGGCCAGATCGCGGTCTTTGGGGAAGCCCTGCTGCAATTGCCGCTTCTCGGCCGGAAGGTCGTAGATCAGCCAGTGTGTCCACAAGCCGACCGGAGCGTCCGGGTCGTCTGCGATGAGCACCAGGGCGCGAGTCCCCTTCGGCGGCTCACCCCAGGAAAGATCGGGGGAGATATCGGCTCCATCGCAGGTGAACTGTTTGGGAATATTGCCCTGGGGATTGAAAGCAGTGGTCGAAAGTTGAAGACCAGTGGAAACTTGAGAGCTCATCGTCGATGCTCCTTTCCAGTGCGGTGGTGGAAGTTGCGAATGGGTGGAGGGGACGGACGAAACGCAAGCCAATACCAGCAACACAAGCTGGGAGAACCTTGGAGTAACACTCGCGCGGCTCACCCGCCTATTGTCACCCGGAAGCTTGGCCAATTCCAGGGGTCCAATCCCGCAGGACAGCGGAAGAAATCCGGTAGAGGCGAACCACCAGGAAACTCCCTCTTCGCGCACCGCAACTGCCTTCCGGTTGCGGCTGGCGGATTCGCCATCGCCTGGAACCGGAAAGTCAGCCCGCTCACAACTACATGTGAGATTGATCACAGCTATCCCTTCCAGCCCGGCGGACACTAACCTCGTGATACTGATCACAAGTGGGTTGCCCGAGCGGAAAAATCCTGCGCGCCGGCCTCGCTGCGGCGCGGCGGGATCTGCTTCGTCGCCTGCTCGAGTTGGACTCGCTGGCCTTTATTACGGAACGCGTGGCTGTCCTCGGGCGTTAGTGTCACAGGAGGTTGTGCCGTGCTTTCACCTTACGGACTGGACATCATAGAGAGTTGTTTTACCTGTAAGCTGCGGGCCGAGCGGCTATTCTGCGACCTTCCCACCGCTGCCCTGCAATCCTTTGAGGCGATCAAGTATGCGACGGCCTACCCCAGAGGCGCAGTGTTGTTTGTGGAAGGCCAGGCTCCCCGCGGAATCTACGTGCTGTGCAAAGGCCGAGTGAAACTTTCCATCTGCTCCACCGATGGCAAGACTCTGATCCTCAAGGTCGCCGAACCGGGAGAGGTCCTGGGACTGAGCGCTACCGTTTCCGGCAAAGCCTACGAGCTGACCGCCGAGACCCTGGACCCCTGCCAGGTCAATTTCGTGAAACGGGAAGATTTCCTGCGCTTCCTGCGTGAGCATGCGGACGCTTGCTTCCGCGTGGCCGAGCAGTTGAGCGACAAATACAATGCCGCCTGTCACGAGATTCGTTCTCTGGGCCTGTCGCATTCTGCAGCGGAGAAATTAGCCAAACTGTTGCTTGACTGGACCTCCAAAAATGGCGAGCAGAATAAACAGGAGCCCCGTCTCAAGCTGGCGCTGACGCATGAAGAAATCGCGCAGATGATCGGTACCTCACGCGAGACGGTGACTCGGCTGTTTGCCGATCTCAAGAAAAAGCAGATTGTGCAGGCGAAGGGCTCAACCCTGCTCATCCGCAACAAGGGCGCGCTGAAAGCGCTGGCCAGCAATTCCTGACAGTTTTCTTCCTCAAGTGGGCTGCCACGGTCCTCGTGGCGCCCTCCTTTTTTCGCATCACGAAAAATAGTGACTGCAGTCACTGTGTGGTTACCCCTAGGGGACTATCTACAAGTCATGGAAAGCGCAAATCAACCCAGCTGTTTTGCATGTGAGCTGCGCCCGACGCGGCTGTTTTGCGACCTTCCGGCCAATGCACTAGATGCCCTTGACCACATCAAGGACATCTGCAGCTTTGCGCGAGGAGCTACTTTGTTCCAGGAGGGCCACCCCGGCCGAGGCGTTTTTCTTCTATGCCGGGGACGGGCTAAGCTCTCCATCTCCTCCGATCGCGGACAACGTCTGCTGCTTCGCATCGCGGGTCCGGGCGAGATCCTCGGCTTGAGCGCCAGCCTGGCGGGTCTGGATTACGAACTCACTGCCGAAGCCCTCGACCCTGTCCAGGTCGCTTTCATCCGGCGCAAGGACTTGCTCAACTTCCTTCGCCAGCATCGACAAGCCTGCATGCAGGTAATCCATTTCCTCAGCGAGGATCTGCACTCCGCCTACGAGCGAGTCCGCTCCATGGGCTGGGCTCACACCCGCATTCGCACGTCCCCCTCCACGATGAGAGTGCAGTAATGCGGGCTCTGGCATCTCATTCCTGAAGCCTAACTCCTCGCGGAATCCGTCCCCTCAGCCGTCTCGGCAACGCAAATTGCGGGCTCAAATTTCCACAATGCGGTGTGTACCAGACATGTACGCACCTGCAGACGTGTGATCTACGTCACAACCAAAACATCTGCTTCTGGCGCAAACTCCCGGCTTCATTCCATTTCCTGCTCTGGCTTTTCGAAGAACCCGAGAAGGCACAGCAGCGCATTCCGGGATCCCATGCCTCAGCCCTTTGGTCGAGATGTGACGGTCAGACACGCGAAGGTGATTCATTTCACCTGCAAATGTGAGCGTTGCCGTCGCCTAAAGCACACCGTTTCAAACAGAGTGCTCCTCACTCGTGAGCGCCCAGAGCTGTTTTTTAGAACCGCCGGGTAGGCCTCGAAAGGAGGTCAGATAAAGCCGTATGACTTGGAAACGAGCAGTTCTTGTCGTTGCCATGCTGGGTATCGCCTTCACTGTCGAGGCTCAGCTCAATCCTGCTCCCTCAGCGGGCGTTTCACTGAGGGCCAATGCCGTCAACCAGAACTTGGATAAAGCGGCTTCCCCACCGCAGCAGGCAAAAGCACCCGCCAAGCCGGACGGCGATTACGTGGGCAGCGATACCTGTATCGCCTGTCACGAAGATCAGAACCACCGCTTCCAGAACACGGTCATGGGGAAGGTAATGGCCCATCCGCATACCGCGGATGAAGCTCGCGGCTGCGAGTCCTGTCACGGTCCGGGCAAAGCGCACGTGGAAGCCGGGGGCGGCAAAGACACCATTCCCGTCCGCTTCACCAGTGATTCCAAGAACACCGTGGCGGAGAAAAATGCCGCCTGCGTGCAATGCCATGCTCGCGGCAACCAGCTCTTCTGGAAGGGCAGCCCGCATGACTCGCGCCACATGGCTTGCGTGGATTGTCACCAGGCGCATCAAGTGGTGACCCAGACTCTATCTCAGGAAGCCCGTTTCCTTTCGCCACTCAGCACCAACCGAGGCTTGAAGAAGGTGCAGCCCGAACTCTGCCTGGACTGTCACCAAATGCGCCGCGCCCAGTTGCAGCGCTCCTCGCATATGCCGTACCGCGAAGGGAAGGTGACCTGCACCAGTTGCCACAACCCACACGGCTCCCCCAATCCCAGCCAGCTCAAGCAGAGCACGGTCAATGAGAATTGCCTCGCCTGCCACACCGAGCGGCGTGGTCCATTCCTTTGGGAGCATCCGCCGGTGATGGAGAACTGTGTCAACTGCCATGAAGCGCACGGCACCAACAATCCGCAATTGCTGAAGATGCGCATGCCCAGGGTGTGCGACTCCTGCCATGACTCCAGCCGCCACCCCACGACTCCAACCCTGCTCAATTCCGTCCGCGACTTCAATCGCGGCTGCACGAATTGCCATTCCTACATCCACGGGTCGAACCACCCGTCGGGGAACTTCTTTCTGCGCTGAGAGAGGAGAGCGAAATGAAAATTCAGAGATCAAGACAATCTGCATACCTGGCAGTGTTCGCCCTCCTTTTCTGCTCGCTCGCCCTGTTCGCTGAAGACAAAGATAAAGACAAGGACAAGCCCGCCGAGGAGAAGCCTGCCCAGTATGGTGTCATCGAATTCGGAGCGCGCTACTCCTGGGGCAATGTCGACGGTCGTCAGGACCTTCTGCTGGGTCCCGGCGGTCCAGCAGCCACTGGAAATCCGTCGCTCGCCCCAGGCTGCCTGGGTTGCGGAACTTCGTTGGACCCCGTGCTGCGTTTCTCCAAATACGGAGAGTATCGCGATATCCGCAATGGTTTCTTCGTTCGCAAACTCGATGCCACCTTCGATAACCTGCTCAACACCAAGTACTACGCGATCCTGCAGTCGCAAAAGTCGATCTACCGCGACCAGAGCTATCTGGCAACCTTCGGACAGTACGGCAAGTTCAAGGTCCAGTTCCGCTACGATGAGATCCCACACGTCTACAGCGACGTTACCCGCACTCTCTTTACCAAGACCGCCACGGGTGTTTGGAGCTACCCCTCAGCAATCCGCTCCACCTTACAGGCCAGCACGACCGCCAATCTCCCCTCGCTGATCGCCGGCACAGGCACCAATGCTCAGCAGGGAGTGGTAACAAATTCCAGTCTCATCACCCCGAGCATATTACGCAAAGCGGGCACCTTCCTGGCTTCCTACGATCTCAGCGAGAATCTCAACATCAACGGTTCGTTCTTCCGCGAAGCGGAGGATGGCTACCGGCCGATTGGGCTGATCATGAACTCCAGCCCCAGCGCCAGCGCCACTTCCGGCTTCGGTGTCGAACTGCCGGAGACGATCAGCTACTTCAACAATCTGGCGCGTATGGGGGCGGAATACGGCAAACACGACTGGGCGGTCCAGGGCGCCTTCGTGGGTTCCTTTTTCGAACAGAACATCCCCTCGATGACCTGGGACAACCCCTTCCTGCTGACGCAGCCTGCCGGCTCTGCTGCCATCTCCAATCCCACCACCGGGCGCATGACGCTATATCCCAACAACCAGGCTTACTACATCAATCTCGCCGGCGCCGCCGACTTGGGGAAGTGGGTACGCTTGATGGCCAGCATCAGTCCTGGCTGGCTGCGTCAGGATGATTCCTTCCTGCCTTACACTACCAATGGCGCGATCACCGGATGCGGCGGGGTGACCGGTGCGCCCTGCACGACGACTGCCTCTCTCCCAGCTCCGAGTCTGGAAGGCAGCAAGCAGACTCTGGCCATGAACTATACCTTTGTCACCCTCCCCTGGAAGCAATTCCAGATAAAGGCCATGTATCGTCACTACGACTACAACAACAACACCCCGGTGCGTACTTTCACTCCGACCGAAGGTGATGCGGCCTCGCCGGTTGTCGCCGGTGTGGAAAACACTCCTTTCGGCTTCAACCGCAAGAACTTCGATTTAACCGGGAACTGGTACTTTGCCAAGAAGAGTTCAGCCAAGATCGGCTACCAGGCCGAATGGATGGATCGCTCACACCGCGACGTCGAGCACTCATTGGAGAACACTATCCTCGGCGCCGTCGACGTCGCCTATTGGAAGAACCTTCTGTTCCGGCTGTCTTATCGCCACTCAAGTCGCAAGCCGGATGAATATCAGGACGATAATTCCAGTGACCCGGTCACTGGCGCTCCCATTACCTGCACTGATCCCAGCGTAGCCTTTACCGCCGACCAACGCTGCAGCCGCAGATTCGATGAGGCGCACAGAGTGCGTAACCGCGCCGACGGCCTGATCGAGTACACTCCCCTGGGTTCGTTGACCCTCTCCGCTTTCGGCGGAACTATCCAGGATGACTACAACCAGCGCGGCGATACTAACAGCCCCACCGCGCTGAACTTCCTCACTGGAAGTGCGGCGACCACGAACCCCTATTACCTTTATGGAATCCTGAAAGACATCTCCTACAACTATGGTTTCGGCGCAGATTACGCCTTTTCGCCGCGCCTCTCGTTTTTCGCTGAGTATTCTCACGAGCACTACTACAGAAGGCTGATCTCTCGTAACCGCACCCCAACCAGTGGCACCCAGACCATTCTGACCTGCACCGGCTGCGATACAGCCAACAATGATTGGGAAAGCACAACCCCGGAAAAGGTCGACATCTGGACGGTGGGAACCGACACCAATTTGAATAAGAAGGCGTATTTTTCGACCTATTATTCGTTGTCGGCGGGACTCGCTAACACCCTCTCGCGGTTCCTGGGCGATCCCACCATCACCACCGGTCCGAACGCGTTCGTGTTAGTGGGCACCAGCGCCGCCGTAAGCTACCCAGAGTCAACCGCCCGCCAGCATGAAGTGGTGGCGGTCTTCAAGTACAAGCTCACCAACCATCTCATGCCCAAATTCGAGTTCCGCTATCAGCAATTCGACAACAAGGACTTCCAGACCTCCCCCATGTCGCAGTACATGGGCTGCGCTAGCGCTGCTACGGGGACCGCGGTGCCGGGATGTCCCATCCGAGTGGTCAGCAGTACGACCTCGCCCACGCCGGTCCTGAGCCCCAACGCGCCTATCAGCTTCTACCCATATTTCCAGGTCGTCGACAACTCGTCGGCGCGGTACTTGTTCCTGGGCGTAGACCAGCCGTCCTACCATGCCTACTACGTATCGGCGACTCTGGAGTTCCACTTCTAAACAGCGCTATAGCCATCGGGAGCGGTAAACTGCCGCTCCCCCTCCTTTTCATAATCTCCATTAAGCACAGTATCGTGTGACCTCCGACACACTGCCGTTCGCCACGCCCGGGCAAGTCCACCGCAGTCTCAACTCCCGCATTCAGAAGGGCTTACGCTCCAAAGAGCAAGAATCGCACTATCGTGCTTGCGAGCACAGCCCTGCGGTTCGGACTACCCAATGTGCTCCCGGTCACATCGCCACGTGCGGGCATTCACAGCCCCTTGGGACATAAATCTGCGATGTATAAGAAGGCGCAGCTGGCTCGTTCTTCCAGCGCTTGAGCCTGGTCGATCGATGCCACGCGCGCCACGCGACTCGGTATCGCATCCTGCTCGCTTGAGACAGGGAATGAAAAATTTCATATTCGTCCTCATATCTCTACTGCTTTCGATCACGACGGTTTCGGCCGCAAGTAAACCCGCTCCTGCGGACAAAAGCGCCGAGTGCCTCGCTTGTCACAGCGACGTAAATCTGGTCAAAGAAGTAAACGGGAAAAACGTCAGCCTGCGGGTGGATGAGCAGAAATTCAAGAACTCGATTCACGGCAGCATGTTCGGCTGTACCGATTGCCACACCGACGTCAAGGGCTTCCCGCATGATCCGGCCCCGGCGAAGGTGAGTTGCCAGACCTGCCACGCTGACCAGGTCACACAATACGAGAACAGCCTGCACGCGCAGGCTCGCAAGAATGGCGACACCAAAGCCGCCACCTGCCTCGATTGTCACGGCAGTGCTCATGAAATTGTGGTCGCCAGCGATCCCAATTCACCGGTGAACCACGTCAATATTCCCAAAACCTGCGGAAGCTGCCACGGCCAGAAGTTCGTCATGGAAGCCAGCGGTCACAGCGCTGCCCAGTTCGTCTCCTATGAGGAGAGCGTGCATGGTAAGGCGGTGGCTGCGGGTTCGGAAAAGGCCGCCGTGTGCACCGATTGCCACGGAGCGCATGAAATCCTACCCGCCGGTAATCCCAAATCGCCGATCTTCAAATTCAACGTGCCCAATACCTGTGCCCAGTGTCACAGCGGAGTGAAACAGGAATTCATGGGCAGCATTCACGGGCAGGCAGTCAGCCGCGGAAATTGGCAGGCTCCCGTGTGCACCGATTGTCACGGGATCCACGCCATCAAGTCGCACGTCGATCCTAATTCTTCCGTTTCTGCGCAGGCCCTGGCGCGAACCACCTGCGCACGCTGTCACGAGGGAGTGCGGCTCTCACAGGAATTCGGAGTCGCCGGACGCCGCGCTTCGACTTATCTGGCCAGCTATCACGGACTGGCATCGAAGCTGGGCTCCAATGTGGTTGCGAACTGCGCCAGTTGCCACGGGGTTCACAACATCCTGCCCTCGTCCGACCCCAAGTCCACGATCAACCAGGCCAACCTGGTCAAGACATGTGGCCGGTGTCACCCTGGAGCGAGCGAAAACTTCGCGCGTGGCAAGATCCACGTCGGTGCACCCCTCTCCGCCGATATGGGCAGCATCGCTGTGCGCTGGATCCGCCGCTTCTATCTCGCCATGATCTTCGCGGTGATCGGCGGCATGGTGTTGCACAACTTCCTGATCTGGAGAAAGAAGGCTGTCGAACACCGCAAGAATGGCCACCGAGCAGTCACGCGCATGGACAAAAACCAGCGCATACAGCACCTGCTGCTGCTGTCTTCCTTCTTCGTACTGGTCATCACCGGCTTTGCTTTGAAATATCCCGATTCCTGGTTCGCCAGCATGCTGGGACTAGGCGAAAAGGTGCGCGGCATCGTCCACCGTGCCGCCGGCGTGGTGCTGATCGGGGTATCCCTGTACCACCTCGCCTACCTGATTGCGGACCGCAAAGGCCGGCGCATTATCTCAGACATGCTGCCCGAACCAAAAGATGCCTGGGACGTTGTGGGGGTGCTGCGCTATTATCTCGGTCTCGGCAAGCACAAACCTGAATTTAAACGCTTCACTTATGCGGAAAAGGCAGAGTACTGGGCTTTAGTCTGGGGCGCGGTGGTGATGGCCACAACCGGACTGATGTTGTGGTTCAAGATGACCGTGGGCCATCTGCTGCCGCGCTGGTGGCTCGACATAGCTACGGCTATCCACTTCTATGAAGCCGTGCTGGCCACGTTAGCTATTCTGGTCTGGCATTTTTACCAGGTGATTTTCGATCCGGATACGTATCCAATGAACTGGGCCTGGTATGACGGGAAGATGTCGCTGGAGCACTATTCAGAAGAACACAATCTGGACCGGCAGACGATTTCCGAGGCGATCCGAGCCGAAGCCGCTGAGCAGCCGGCGCAGGCGGAAGACGAACCGGTTCACTCGGGCAGCGTTGAAGAATCAGCACCGAACTTGAAAAACTGAATATCGCAGAAGACTGAGAACCTACTCGGCTGACATAGTCCCTGCAGGAGAACTGCATGAGTGATGCCAATCCGCCGCAAGCAGGCGAGTCCGTTCCGTCGCCGCCCCCCGCACCGTCTTCTACCAGCGGTTTGTTTCGCAATCCCATCAGCCTGATTGGCGCCGCCATCGCCGCGGTGGCAGCGGCCAATATTATCTTTTTGGTCATCATCGACCTGATGTCCGGACATCCCAGTCCCTACATCGGGATTCTGGCCTACATGATTGCGCCGGCTTTTTTGGTGCTGGGCCTGGTGCTGATCGCGGTCGGCATCCTCCACGAGCGCAGTCGCCGGCGCAAGGGGATTGCTGCCGCACTTCCTCGTTACCCGCGAATTGATCTCAACAATCCTGCCCAGCGCAGTGCTTTTGCTTTTTTTGTTACTTTCACCCTGGTATTTGTCCTCATCAGTGCGGTGGGAAGTTATAAGGCTTACGAATTTACCGACTCAGTGCAGTTCTGCGGCCAGCTCTGCCATAGCGTCATGCATCCGGAATTCATAGCCTATTCACAGTCCCCGCATGCCCGCGTGGCCTGCGTCGATTGTCATGTGGGAGCGGGCGCCGGTTGGTATGTGCGGTCGAAATTATCCGGCGCTTACCAGGTCTACGCGGTTGCTTTTCATAAGTACCCGCGTCCTATCCCCACTCCGGTCTCGAACCTGCGCCCGGCACCGGAAACCTGCGAGCAATGCCACTGGCCCAAGAAATTTTATGGCGCACAACTGAAAGTCTTCACCCATTTCGGGACTGACGAAAAGAACACCCCGCGGCAGATTCGCATGCTCATCAACACCGGCGGCGGCGATCCCAATACTGGTTTGCCGACGGGCATCCACTGGCACATGAACATTTCCAACGAAATCACCTACATTGCCACCGACAAGCAGCGCCAGACTATCCCCTGGGTACAGGCTAAAGACGCCCAGGGTCGGATCACGGTTTATACAGCAAAGGACGGTGGCTTGACCCCGGAGCAGGTGCAGAAGGGGTCTCGCCGTCGCATGGATTGCGTGGACTGCCATAACCGTCCCACGCACATTTACGTCCCTCCCGACCGCTCCGTGGATGAGTCCATACTGGCGCGCAGGATCGATGCGTCCTTGCCTTACATCAAGCAACAGGCCGTCAATACGCTCACCGGTCAGTACAACACCACGGAACAAGCCCGCGAGGCTATCGCCACTGATTTACAGAAGTTCTATCAAACCAAATACCCTGATATTTACTCGTCCCGCCAACTGGAAATCCATAACGCTATCTCCGAGCTCCAGCGTATCTACAGCTCCACCATCTTTCCCGAGATGAAGGTGGACTGGCGGGTCCATCCCAACAATATCGGTCATTTCTATTTTCCGGGATGCTTCCGTTGTCACGATGGCAATCACGTCAGCGCGGAGGGCAAGGTCCTCAGCAAAGAATGCAACATCTGCCATACCGTTATTGCCCAGGTTGAAAGTGGACAGCCTGTGATCGGCAGCGCTCAGGGGATCGCCTTCAAACACCCCGTGGACCTCGGAGACATGACTGCGGTGAGCTGTAATGACTGCCATACCGGCGGCGTCGGACCGTGAGCATCCATCTGTCATCTTGGGGGAGGACGGGGCTGGTTTGTCTAGGACAGGCAATCTTGCCTGTCCCGTCCCCGTGAGTGGCCTCACACCTAGAAGTGACGCATATCACGGCCCGATGTATGGGCCTCCCTTACTCTCCTGATACGGAAACCCCAAGCGGAGCGGAGCCGCCAGAGGAGGTTGGGATGAATTCCGATAACAGCGGTCATACAGCAAACGCCCTTAAGCCACGCCTGGTTTTTTGGGAGGTCACCAAGGGCTGCAATCTGCGCTGCATCCACTGCCGCGCCACGGCCACGGAATTGAGCTCTCCTACCGACCTTCCCACCGCGCGAGCCCTCGAGATCATCGATCAGATCGCCAATTTCGCCAATCCCATCCTGGTTCTCAGCGGCGGCGAGCCGCTGTATCGGGCAGACATCTTCGACCTCGCCTCGGCGGGCGCGCGGCGCGGCCTGCGAGTGGCGCTGGCGACCAACGGAACGCTGGTGACCAAAGATGTCGCGCGGCGTATCGTCGATGCCGGCATCAAGCGTGTTTCTATCAGTCTCGACGGCGCCGACGCTCTCACCCACGACACTTTTCGTGGCATTCCTGGCGCGTTTGATGCGGCCGTGTACGGTCTGCGCAATCTGAAAAAACTAGGCATGTCGGTGCAGATCAACATGACCATCGCCCGACACAATGCCCGCCAGCTTCCCCAGGTCCTCGAACTGGCTCGCAATCTCGGTGCGGATGCCCTGCATACCTTCCTGCTGGTTCCAGTAGGCTGCGGCGTGGATATCGCCGCCGAACAGATGGTCCCACCCGACGAATATGAGGAGATGCTGAACTGGTTCTACGATCGCTCCAAAGACGGCGACATCGAACTGAAAGCGACCTGCGCACCGCATTATTTCCGCGTCGTGCGTCAGCGTCGGGCGGAGGAGCGGCGTGCGGCGATGGCAGCCGGGGCGACTTACCTGCAAGCCGCCAATCCCAGCGCAATCGGCCCGGACGAGATGAGTATGCCGGGAACAAATGCCGTGGTGTTTCGCCCCAAGGGCAATCACACCGGCCACCCCACCACTCATCCCGCTGGGCACCCTGACGGCATGAATGCCATGACCAAGGGCTGCCTGGCCGGCACCGGCGTGTGTTTCATCTCCCACGAGGGCGAAGTGTTTCCTTGTGGATATCTGCCGGTTCTTGCCGGAGACCTGCGTAGGAAATCATTTGCTGAAATTTGGAACGACTCTGAGGTCTTTGAGCAGTTGCGCGAAACCAACAACCTGAAAGGTAAATGCGGCTGCTGTGAGTTCCGCAATGTGTGCATGGGATGCCGCGCTCGCGCCTTTGCCGCCACCGGCGATTACCTGGCCGAGGAGCCATTCTGCGTGTACGAGCCCAAGTTGCCCGTCCTCAACAATTCGAAAGTGCCAGCGGCTCGTTGATCCTTCTTGAGCTGCAGCCCGCCACGCCGGAATCCGCTTCCACCTCCTCGCGGATTCCGGCGCGGCATTTTCTTATTAACCTCTGTCATCTTGAGCGAAGACCGGCCAAGGACCGTATAGGACAGGCGATCTCGTCCTTAAGATTCATAGAGTATGCTTAGGAATTAATCATGGACCAGGTAAAGCTCGTTCGCGAGTGGGACCCAGACATCTTTCATGCCAGGGTGCTGGAGCTGGAGCGCCAGGGATGGGAATCGCGCCGCGAGACCTATCGCGTCACCGCTGAAATGAATCCTGAGACTGGCATCATTTCGCACGTCTACAGCATTGAGCTACGCAAATCCGCACGCAGCAATGATACATAGCAGATCTTTTTTGGAAACCCGCTGAGCTCAACAAACTGGACCTGCGATTACCGTCGGGTCCGCGGTGGGGCTCACTGCGAAATCTCCTTCCCAACGGGCGATCACCACGGTCGCAAGGCAATTGCCAATCACATTGACGGAAGTGCGGGCCATATCCATCAACTGATCGATTCCCAGCAGAATGAACACAGGTTCGACCGGAAGGCCAAACATACCAACCGTTCCCAGCAGGATCACAATGGCCGCGCGCGAGACTCCGGCGACTCCTTTACTGGTAAGCATCAGAGTGAGCAAGAAGAAAAGTTGCTGGCCTACGCTCATATGCACCCCGGCCGCCTGGGCTACGAAGATTCCGGCAAGCGATAAATACAGGCTGGAACCATCGAGGTTGAAGCTGTAGCCGGTGGGGATGACAAAAGCCACAGTTGGGCGCGGAATGCCGAGCCCTTCCATGGCTTCCATCGCACTTGGCAAAGCAGCTTCGGAACTACTCGTACCGAAAGCGATAGAAGCGGGCTCGGCCACCGCCCGCAGAAATCTGCCGAGCGGCACACCCACCAGCAGTGCGATCGGCAGTAGTACGCCTATTAGGAAAACAATGAGTGCGACGTAGAGCGTAGCGAGAAGCTTCGCAAGATTCAGCAGCACACCCATTCCGGTGTGTCCAACGGTGTAAGCAATCGCCGCGCCGACTCCGATGGGCGCAAACAGCATCACCAGGTTGGTGAACTTGAACATCACCTCCGCAAGGCTCTCCGTGAACGCCAACATGGGGCGGCGCTTGTCTTCACGCACCATGGCCAGCGCGATGCCAAACAGGATGCTGAAGATCACGATCTGCAGCACCTGCCCTTCGGCCACCGACTTAGCAAGGTTCTCAGGAAAAATGTGGAGGATGAGCTCGCTGCTAGTTGGCCGGGGGACCGGAGCCGCCTCGGCCACGCTGGCAGCGGGCAGATGAACTCCAACTCCAGCCTTGCTGATGTTGATCGCCGCCAGGCCGATGAACAACGCCAGTGTGGTGACCACCTCGAAATAGATGATCGCCCTCACTCCCATGCGGCCAACTTTCTTCAGATCAGCATGTCCGGCAATTCCACTCACCAAGGTGCCAAACAGCAGTGGAGCAATGATGGCTTTGATCAATTGCAGGAAAATCTGAGCGAGCACGCGGAGATGAGTGGCCAGTCGTGGAAAATCATGGCCGACCTCGGCCCCGACAAACATGCCGAAGACAATCCAGGTGGTAAGCGAACGTCGTACTACGGCATACGCCAGCAGAGCGGCCAGGGAAATCCAGCGCGATGTTGTCAGCAGGATTGGACCGATTCGCACCCAGCCCAGGAGGTCGAGGACATTCAGCAGAGCGGCAATTGCCAGCAGAACAACTGCCGCGATCAGAAGTCGTGGCTTCATAGAGAGGAGCGTGGAGCTCCAGCTAGCGAAGAATGTCTTCCAGTTCTACGTTGCGATCGGTTTTCTCGTCGCGATACTTAACAATCACCGGCGTATAAACCGAGAGGCCCCACTCCGCCGCTTTCCCTCGATTCACTGACCGCGATCCCGGCACCACCACCGCTCCCTCGGGCACGCATAGAGGCTTCTCTGCTGTGGCGCGGTAGACCTCTCCCTGCACCAGGTCAAACAGAGGCGTAGAGCGTGTGAGTATAGTTCCTGCTCCTAACACCACCCGCGCGCCTACCTGGGTTCCCTCATACACGCCGCAGTTGCCCCCGATCAGCACATCATCCTCGATGATCACCGGCGAAGCATTCACCGGTTCCAATACGCCACCGAGCTGGGCAGCGGCACTGATGTGGACGCGTTTACCTACCTGGGCGCAGGAGCCCACCAGTGCATGCGAATCCACCAGTGTCTCTTCATCCACGTAGGCCCCGGTATTGATATACATGGGCGGCATGCAGACCACGCTGGGGGCAACATAGGCACCGCTGCGGATCGAGGAACCTCCTGGAACCACACGCACCTGGTCTTCCACGCGAAATTGACGCACGGGAAAAGTATCCTTATCGACGAAGGAGAGCTCGAAGTCGCCCATCTCCTGGAGTTCGCCTAGTCGAAAACCCAGCAGAATTCCCTGCTTGACCCAGACATTCACTTTCCAGCCATTGTCCGTTTTTTCGGCAGCGCGCACCTCGCCGCGAGAAAGGGCTTCCCGGAAGTCGAGGAACACATTGCGCGCCCCCGATACGTTTTTCGCCTCCGTGCCCATAGCATAGAGACGTTCAATTCCTGCTTGCAGCGGATGCATTTGCAGCCAGTATAAATGGCGGAAGGTCACAGCGGGCAGCGAGGCCGCGTCAGTTGCTGTTTGCTCTTTTTGGGAATCCTCGGGACCAGCACCCTGGTGTTCCGCAGGCGCTGTCGGCAATGGGTTACAATCGCCTGCGATGGGCTCATCGGTTGTTCCTCTCGCCGCGGCAAAGGCGACCAAACTGGAGTCTGCGCTTCGTTCCGTTATCCGCGGACAGGATCAAGTGATCCGTCTCGCTCTTGTCTGCCTCTTTGCCCGCGGCCATCTCCTCATCGAAGGCGTGCCCGGTGTCGGCAAAACCACCCTCGGTCATGCCATCGCGCGGGCTCTGGACTGTACCTTCCAACGTATCCAATTCACCAGCGACATGCTTCCCAGCGACGTGGTTGGCATTTCGGTTTATTCCACCGTCGAGCAGAAATTCGAATTCAAGCACGGTCCTGTTTTTACCAATGTTCTGCTGGCCGACGAAATCAACCGCACCACTCCCAAAACTCAATCCTCGCTGCTGGAAGCGATGAACGAGTCTCACGTCACCGTCGATGGTCGCTCCTACACGCTGCCCGAGCCTTTTCTGGTCATCGCCACTCAGAACCCCGTCGAGCACCACGGCACCTATCCTCTACCCGAGTCGCAGATGGACCGCTTTCTGATGCGCGTGCATATGGGCTATCCCGCCTATGAAAGTGAGAAAGAAATCTTGCGCTCCGAAGCGGGAGCGGCGCGTCTGGAAGAGCTCTGCCCTGTGCTGAGCGGGGCCGAGGTCCTCGCCATTCAGCGGGATGTCACCCGCGTGCGGGTGGACGAGTCTCTCGTTGAGTACGCGCTCGCCATGGTGAACCGCACTCGCGAGTCTGCTCTGCTTGCATTAGGAGTCTCGCCCCGTGGCTCGCTTGCTCTCTATCGCGCGGCTCAAGCTATGGCCTACGTGGATGGCCGCGATTTCACCACCCCTGAGGATTTCAAGACCCTCGCGATTCCCGTATTTGCTCATCGGGCCGTCGTGAGCGGACGTTACTCTTCTACTCTGAAGAAATCCGAGCAGGCGGAAACCGTTTTGCGCGAAATCGTGGAAAGCGTTCCCGTTCCTATCTAACGATTGCTTTCCTCCACCACTCGCTCCGGAATCGCGGATACCACCGCCGGCAGCGCTTCTTCCCGCAACAGATACGCATTGCCGACGTACTGCTGCACCATGCGCTGCGTGTTGAAGAAAGATCCGTTGAGTGCGATTGCCGAGCGCATCACGTTGGCGAAACTCTGCGGACGTCCATAGAAGGTTGGCACGATCTCGCGCTCCAGCTTGTCATAGAGCGTGGCTACCTCCACTTCCGGATCTTCCGTGATCTCGCTGCTGCCGATTGCCCAGCCCGTCACCCCTTCAATGAGTCCTTCGAACCACCATCCATCCACCACGCTGAAGCTGGGAACTCCATTCAGCGCCGCTTTCATCCCGCTCGTGCCGGAAGCCTCCTGCGGGCGGCGCGGCGTATTCAGCCAGATATCCCCTCCGCTGGTGATCTTCCCTCCCCAGTCCATGTCGTAATTTTCGACATACACCGTCTTGATCACGTCGGCCAGCGAAGCCGCGCCACCATGTACCTTGCGGATAATATTCTTGCCTCCATCATCTCTTGGATGCGCCTTCCCTCCATACACCAGCTGCAAGGGTCCCACGTTTCGCGCTATGAAGCGCAGTTTTTCCGGATTGTGAAAGATCAAGTCTCCCCGTTTGTACGTGCTGGCGCGGCGTGCGAAACCCAATGTCAAGACTGCCGGATCAAGCACCGCTCCCGTCCTCTCGCGGATAGCCAGAAACAAGTCCTTTTTGGCTTCCTCATGCGTTGTGCGGATTTCTTCCAGGGGAATGCTGATCGCGTAGCGCAGATAATTGTTGTCATACCGCCAGGCGGGAATGTAGCGGTCGAACAGCCGCCGGAACGGTTCGCTCGTCCACGTCACCGCGTGCACGCCGTTGGTGATGGCGCTGATCGTGTAGTTTGGGAACATACCCTGCGACACCTCACCATGCCGCATCGCGACTCCGTTCACATACCCGGAGAAACGTAGCGCCAGGTAGGTCATGTTCAGTGCACCTTCATGCCAGGCCTGGGCCTCATCGAGCAGTGCCACTTTGTCGGCCCCCAGGATTTGTTCCACCATTGCTCGCGGGAATTGGTCATGGCCCGCAGGTACCGGCGTATGCGTAGTGAAAATGCACATCCGGCGGACGCTGTCCATATCCACTTTCTTTACCCTTCCCGAAAAACTCTGATCCAGCCTGCGTTCCAGCAGCCCCAAAGCCAGCAGAGCCGAGTGGCCTTCGTTCATGTGATAGCCCTGAATATCAGTGTGGCCGACTTTCCTCAGCAGCTGCAGACCGCCAAAGCCAAGTATCGTCTCCTGACACAGCCGATAGTGCTCGTCCGCACCATACAGATAGTCGGTCAAGCTGCGGTCTCCAGGCGTGTTCTCTGGCAGATCTGTGTCCAGCAGATAGACAGGAACCATGTCGCCATTGATCCCCATTACCGTGAACTTCCATGCGCGCAGCGCTACCTGGCGGTCCTCGATCGACACACTGACCCGCACATCCACGGGTTGCAGCGTCTGCTCCGGGCTCCAGTTTTGCGGCTCTTCTCGCTGGTTCCCCCATTCGTCCAGACGCTGCCGGAAGTAGCCCTTGCGATACACCAGAGTCACGCCAATCATGGGCACGCCCAGATCAGCAGCAGAACGCAACGTATCGCCGGCGAGAATTCCCAGCCCCCCGCTGTATGTCGGAATTTTCGCCTCCAGGGCAATTTCCATGGAGAAATAGGCGATCGTTGGCAGTTTCATCCTTGTGGTCATCCCGTACTCCCGTACCTATGTGTACGTGCGAACGAAAACTTAATCAAGTCTCCCATCTTGCCGAAGAATCTCAAAATTCTTTGGGTCATCCTGAGCGAAGCGAAGGATCTTCTGCATTTCTTGTTCATCTAGGAGGGGCCCGCAGCTTCGGAGCATAATGTTCGCATGGCTCTGTTTCGTTTCGCTATGCTCCTCGCTCTGGTTGTTTGGATTGGCGGCATCATCTTTTTCGCCTTCATCCTCGCTCCCACCGTGTTTTCGGTTCTGCCGACGCGCCATCTTGCGGGACAAGTGGTGAACCGCTCTCTCCATCTGCTGCACTGGACCGGTATCGTCTCAGGCATAGTCTTCCTCGCCGCTTCGATGTCCTACTCCGCAACGACCCTGGGGTCGGCCCATCCTGCAGCGCTAAAACACGCCTTGGTGTATCTCATGATCGCGCTCACTGTAATCTCGCTCTTTGTCGTATCGGCAAAGATGGATGCCCTGCGCACCAGCATGGGCATTATCGACGACGTTCCCCCCAGCGATGCCCGCCGCATCGAGTTCAATCGCTTGCATCACTGGTCAACCCGCCTGGAAGGCGCGGTTCTTCTGCTCGGACTCGCCACTCTTTACCTGACCGCCCGCCAGCTCCAATGACGCACCCGCTTGCGCCACCCCGGTCGTCCGCTTTAGTGTGTGGACCGTGAAATTTCCTCGCTCGAGCGGCATCCTGCTTCACATCACATCCTTGCCAGGACCGGATGGCATCGGTGACCTCGGCCCGGCCGCCTACCACTTCGCTGATTTCCTGGCAGAGTCCAGCCAGAGCATCTGGCAGGTGTTGCCTGTAAATCCCACCGGCTACGGCGACTCTCCTTACCAGTGCTTTTCCGCATTCGCTGGGAATCCCTTGCTCATCGACTTGGCCCAACTCCAACCTCAGGGACTGCTCACTCCCTCGCCGCCTCCGCCATTTTCCTGCTACATCGATTACGGCACGGTCATCAACTACAAACTTGCGGAACTTCGCCGTGCAGCCGAGGCTTTCCTCTCCCTCCCATCGCATCCTCTGCGCGGCGACTTCGAACTCTTCTGCCGCACTCATTCTGCCTGGCTCGATGACTACGCTCTCTTCATGGCCTGCAAGGACGCTCATCACGGCGCCATGTGGTCAGAGTGGGACCCACCGCTTCGCCGGCGTGATCCGGATGCGCTCCGCCATGCACGCTCTCGCTACTCCCGCGAACTCGAGGTTTTCAAATTCTGCCAATTCATATTTTTCCGCCAATGGCAGGCGCTGAAAGCCTACTGTCAGAAACTCAAGATTCGCATCATGGGTGACATTCCCATTTACGTTGCCCATGACAGCGCCGACGTCTGGGCGCATCCGGAGCTCTTCCATCTGAACCAAAATGGCAAGCCTACTGTAGTCGCCGGCGTCCCGCCCGATTACTTCAGTGCTACCGGCCAGCTCTGGGGAAATCCCATTTATCGCTGGGATGTGCTTGCTGCCTCCGGGTACAGCTGGTGGATCGATCGCTTCCGCGCGTCGCTGCGCCTCTTCGATATCGTCCGACTTGATCACTTCCGGGGATTTGAAGCCTACTGGGAAATTCCTGGCGGCTCGCCAACCGCACAGACCGGCCGATGGGTCAAGGGACCCGGATCCGCCCTGTTTCGCGCTCTGCAGTCCGAGCTGGGCGATCTGCCGATCCTCGCAGAAAACCTTGGCGTCATCACCCCTGAGGTTGAGGCCATTCGCCACGAATTCGGCTTCCCGGGCATGAGCCTGCTCCAGTTTGCTTTCGGCACCGATCCGCAGGGGCCATCTTTCCGCCCCCACAATTATTCGCGCGACCTGGTCGCCTACACCGGTGGGCACGACAACGACACCACCGTGGGATGGTGGACCAGCTCCGGCTCCCAGGACAGCACTCGCAGCTCCGACGATGTGCGCCGCGAGCGCGAATTCGCCAAAGCCTATCTTGGGTTCGATACTCAGCCGGTCAATTGGGTCTTCATCCGTGCCGTCCTCGCGTCAGTGGCCGGGATTGGAATGATTCCTCTGCAGGATGTCCTCGCTCTGGGTAGCGAGGCTCGCATGAATTTGCCCGGATCGCTTAGCGGAAACTGGAGATGGCGCTATCAGGCAGGAGATCTTACCAGTGAGCTGAGCCATCGCCTCAAAGTTCTTAGCGCCACCTACGATCGCTGAGTGGGCACTCCGCAATCAGCGCTCAGACGGTTTTGTCATCACGAGCGGGCGAAAGCCCGCGAGGGATCAGCAATTCTGCAATTTCCGGATGAACCTCCGACAGACAATGGAAGGCCAATTAGCGGGTGCCCCATCCTAGCCTGCCGTTGGCTAGGGTCGGCGGTCGAAGTGCAGCTTCGGCTATATTGGCCCATGCTGATTACTGACTGCCGAGTGCTATAGCGGCGACAGCTCGTCTTCTTTCTCTTCCTTCTCCTTCTGGGCGGTCCCAAACCGTCGTTCCAGGAACTCTCGCGCCAGATCCTTTCCGCCCAAACCGAAGGCAATCGCCAGTCCCAGCATCAGCGCTCCGAACACAATCCCGAATGCTGTCAGAATCGTTACATCCGCGACTCCCAGCTCTTCAAACGCCATTGCCAGCGTCAGGATCACCAGCATGCTGCGGATCGAGAGCCCAACCAGCCGTGGTGATCGCACGTTGGCATTCACCGCTGCCAGTAGCGCCGCGCGCGAAAAGAAGCTCGCCGCTGCCAGGCCCAGAAACAGAATCACCAGTGCCACCAGCAGCCGCGGCAGCAACTGGAAGAATCTGGCAACGTAGTCCTCCAGGCCTACGATGCCCAGAACATTCACTCCCAGCAGAATGAAACCCAGCCACGCCACCCAGAAAACAAATCGGGCCAGCAGCTCACTCGAAGACGGCAACGCCGCCTGATGCAGGAACTGCGTCGCTCCTGCGCTCTCCGAGAGGCGGTCGAACTTGGCCAGCCTCAGAATGGCCCTTAGAATCGATCGCAACAGCGCTGCAATCGCCCAGCCCACGAATGCGATGATGATCATCACCAGCAATCTGGGCAGCAGGTGGGCAAATCCACGGGCGATTTCCTGCCAGGCTTGCGTCAGCTCATTCACTACCAGATCTCGCATGGCTACTCACTTCCCGCCGTTCCAGCGTTCCAAAAGGTACGGCTTTTGCCGCTCAAATTCGCGGCACACGACTTCGATGTTCTTCTCCACCTGTTCCGCCGACGCGTTGCGGTTTTCCATCATGAACGTACACATTCTTCCCCGGTACAGTGGAACCAGGGCCTGGATGATGTGATCCCGGTTCATCACCGCCTTGTGATAGGAAGCCGCAAATTCATAAACCGTTCTTGCCCACAACCCCTCTGGATAGCAGAATTCGTCTTCCTGAGCCTTTGCCAGCCGCTGCAGGTCAGCCATCGTGCTGTCGGAAAGAATGGACCGTAAAACCGAGTCCAGTTCAACCACGCCTGAGCTGAACATATCCCGCAAGCTCTTGCGGTTGACCCGTACTGGTTCCAGCGTGACCTCGTATTCCTTGCCTAGTGTCGGCACTGGCTGCACCTCGGAGTTGTTGCTCCACGCGGAATACCTGGCCTCCAGCGACCAATACAGCGCGCCCACGGTCTGCCGCATCGCCCCCACCAGGTCGCTCGAGCGTCGATCCGCTAGAACCTTGGTTCCCAGGAAAGCCTGGCAGATGCGGTAGCCGCCGGTGATCGCGCTCAGGCTCAATGAGATTTCCGCTCCGCTCCGCCCCACTTCGTGCTGCCACACTTCTTCTCCCAGGAACTGCCCTCCCAGCCGGCCTGAAAATCCGAATTCCGACGCATACGGCTCGCGCAGATCGCGAGCATATAACGCTCGCGTCATCGGATACACCAAATTGGTCAGCAATACACCTTCGTACTTATGCCGGCGATAGGTAGGCGCGACAAAATCGTAATTTTCGCTATAAATCGGCCGCAGCAGCCGCTCTATCCACTCCGGCTGTGCGTTGGTCGATTCCGGCGAAATCACCGCGCATGCCTTAGCCCGCAGCAGATCCGCCGCCGCCAGGATCGTGCGCAGCGCGGTTCCCGTCGACGGTGTGTGCGAATACTGAGTGCTGATCGAGTGCAATGTGCGCAACGTATACAGGTTAGCGACGTGGCGTACGTCGCTGATCGATGCCTCTGCCACTCGCTCGCGCGTCCCATCGTTGGATCCGCCATCGGGATTAATGATCGCCGCTCGCTCGCGCGGAAAGCTCTTCAGCAATCCCGCTACAATCGCTTGCGTGACCGGCACCACCGTCTTGACGTTGTTGTACGTAGGAAGGCCTACCAGGATGTCCACCTCGCCTACATTCATCAGCTGGCGAACTAGATCATCGGTAAGTACGCTCTCCTCCACCCGCTTCACTCTCCACGAAAATTACAGCCTCGCCTGAAACGATCGCTGAGAATTGACGAACCGCACCAGTGCTCTCACAACCGCCGCAGGCGGAACCAATAGAACTGATAGGGGCCCATAGTCAAAAGATATGGCAGCTCACCAATACGGGGAAAAATGTTTCTTCCGAACATCTCGATCAAAATGCTCCCCTTGTACCGCCGCAGATCCAGTTCCACGGCTTGTGCCGAGCTCGACAGGTTGTTTACCACCAGCACCGTGTCGTTGCCCAACTGCCGCACGTAGGCCAGCACCCGGTGGTTGGCCGGATATAGAAACTCAATCGATCCCCGCCCGAATACCTGCGAAGAGCGTCGCACTTTTATGATCCGTTGCGTCCAGGAGAGCAGCGAATGCTCCGACCGCTTCTGCGATTCCACGTTCACGGCCTGGTAACCGTAAACGGGATTCAAAATCAACGGGGAGTAGAGACTCTCCGGATCCGCGGCGGAAAAGCCCGCGTTCCACCCTCCATTCCACTGCATTGGCGTACGCACACCATTACGGTCGCCGAGATAGATGTTGTCACCCATCCCGATTTCGTCACCGTAGTAGATAATTGGCGTCCCCGGCATCGACAACAGCATGCCATTCATCAGTTCGATGCGGCGGCGATCGTTCTCCAGCAGCGGCGCCAAACGCCGCCGGATCCCCAGGTTCAGCCGCATCGTCTTGTCGCGCGCATACACGTCGTACATATAGTCGCGCTCGATGTCAGTCACCATCTCCAGAGTCAGTTCATCATGATTGCGGAGAAACAACGCCCATTGGCAGGAGGAGGGAATGGCCGGCGTCTGCTGCAGAATTTCGCTGATCGGCTTGCGGTCTTCCAGCTTCAGCCCCATGAACATTCGCGGCATCAGCGGGAAATGGAAGGCCATGTGAAACTCTTCCCCTTCGGCAAAGTACGCTCGCAGATCGGCGGGCCACTGGTTGGCCTCTGCCAGCAGCATTCTTCCCGGATATTCTTTGTCCAGCCTCGCACGAAACTCGCGAATCACGGCGTGAGTTTCGGGCAAGTTCTCGCAGCTGGTCCCTTCGCGCTCCACCAGATACGGAACTGCGTCCAACCGGAAACCGTCTACACCGATCTCCAGCCAGAACTTCATCACGTTCCACATTTCTTCTCGAACTGCGGGATTGTCGTAGTTCAGGTCAGGCTGGTGACTGAAAAAGCGATGCCAGTAATACTGCTTGGAGATCGTATCCCACGCCCAGTTCGACATCTCCGTGTCGAGAAAAATGATCCGCACCCCGCGATACTTGGTATCGGTGTCGTTCCACACATACCAATCTCGTTTGGGGTTGTCGCGCGAGCTGCGAGATTCCAGAAACCACGGGTGCTGATCCGAGGTGTGGTTCAGCACCATCTCGATAAGCACCCGCATCCCGCGTTCATGCGCACCGGTCAGGAAGCTCTTGAAATCATCCAGCGTTCCATAACTCGGGTGAACCGATTGGTAGTCGGAGATGTCATAACCATCGTCCCGCAGCGGTGAAGGGAAAAAGGGCATCAACCAGATGGCTGTTATCCCCACGTTCTGTAGGTAGTCCAACCTTTGTGCCAGTCCCCGAAAATCGCCAATTCCATCGGCATTGCTGTCGCAGAACGTGCGCACGTGAACCTGGTAAATAATCGCATCCTTGTACCAAAGTGCATCCGGCTGGACCTGCAATGCACTTCCTGCGCCTTTGGATCCCGTCACTGTTCTTGGAGGGGTTTCCAGCATTTGACATCCCCGGCCGAGGGCGGCGTGCCAGTCTCTTCCATAAGTCCGCCGCCCGACCCTGCTCACAACAATATAAACTCCCCAGGTGGCAACCTGCAGCCATCGCCCTCATCCAACCTCACGCTACTGGGGGGACTATGAGCATCTTCACCATTCTGTTCATTGTTTTGATTTTGGCTTGGCTTTTCGGGTTCGGCGTGTTCCACGTCGCCGGTGGGTTGATTCACATCCTGCTGATCCTTGCGGTGATCTCTCTAATCCTGCACTTTGTTCGGGGAACTGCCAGGACGGTTTAGAAGACCGTTCGGCAGGCCCGCAGGCGCGAACGGCTTGCCCCAGCGCTGCTGAACATCGCTCTTCGCACTTTGATCCGAATTTTGAGCGTTTTCGGAATTCTGAGAATTTGTCTGTCGTCCCCAGGCTGCCAGCGCCAAAAACAACACAAGAACAGCTATGGCCTTACTCATTTAAGCTTCCCTATCCTGTTTGGTTGCCAGAAGTCACAATCCGCTACTACCCTTCCGGTAGTAGCGGATCGCGAGTTTCAAGGTTGGACTACCCTACTCTGTGTCGTTCTACGTCGGTTTCAGGCACGCGTCCGGCAGGCACCTTCCAATCGCTCACCTGACGCTCCGCCTCCGCTCGCGTAATCCCGTACCTCTCCTGGATTTTCCCAATCAGTTGGTCTTTCTTTCCGGCAATCACATCAAGGTCATCATTGGTGAGCTTGCCCCATTTTTCCTTCACAGCGCCTTTCATTTGCTTCCACTTACCTTCCATCTGGTCCCACATTCCACTTCTCCCTTCGTTGTATTCTTGTGGCGCGGTCGTGCTCTCGTACTCGGTCGCATCGCTATATCCCGCAGATGGGTCCGAAGCTACATATGCCGGGCCGGGATAGACTCGTTCTTCCCGCACCGGGCCTTCAGCGTCTTCAACCTCCTCGACAGGTTCCGGGTAAGGCCGGTCAGAAGTGGCGAAGTCCGCCGAACTCTCTCCACTGGAAGAGATGTCTTCTGCTCCCGTCGATTCCAGGACCTCTTTCGCGCGCTTTGTCCAGTCGGAATCATCGCAATGCACCGAAAGTAGAATCCCTCCCTTTCGAATGCGCCCCTCGTAACGCTTCGCCTCAAACTCGGGGATGCCCATGCCTACCAGCGCTCCTGCAATCCCTCCCGCCGCTCCTACTGCTCCGATTCCAGCCAGTGCGGCCAGGACCGGGCCCGCCGCCATAAATGGGCCCACTCCCGGAATGGCGAGGGCTCCAATTCCAGCCAGCCATCCCAAAGCACCGCCCACTACGGCGCCAGTGGCAGCTCCAGCGGTGGCTCCTTCCGGCGCTTTGCTTGCCTTCGTGGTGGCCAATTCTTTCGACCCAAGATTCTCAGGCAGCAGCACCGATACGTCCTCGTAGCGGTAGCCTGCTGTCCTCAGCTTTTCTAAAGCCCCGTCCAAATGCAGTCTGTCTTCGTAAATTCCGAATACGGCTGTATTCTTTCCTGCCATTCCTCCCCCTTGGTTGCCTGCACTACCAATCCCTGACTGTTCCGATACCTACTTTCTCGACCTCAGCCAGTCTAGGTTTGGCAAAGCTGTGCAGCCATCCGGCAATGCCCCTAGTTCGAATGAAAAACCCATTAGTATTTGCTGCAAGCGCGGGGATGGAGTCGCGTTTGTCAGAGTTCTCATCCCGGATCTGTACCTAATTTGCTTAGACAGGACACGCGTGCTCGTGCAGGACGCGATTCCACACTTCATGTTCAGAGTTTGCAGGTATCCTGCTGACGTGTCAGCCCGAGTTCGGAAGTATGTTGAGCTAGTATTCGCGTCTGTCGTCCTGATCTGCGCTCTCGTCAATCTCTTCGGTTCCGTTGCGCGAGCGCGCGTCTCGTATCAGCTCAACTATGAAGAAGGCAACATCCTCAACACCGCCGACCGTATTCTCCAGGGCCTTTCTCCCTATCCCGATCCTCACGGATGGCCGAGTGTCATCAATCCTTACGGTCCTATTCCCTACTATCTCGTTTCTGCGGTCGTGCGGATCTGGGGTCTTTCCTTTTTCCCTTCCCGGCTGTTGATCGTACTTTGTACTTGCCTGATCGCGATTGTGATCGCTGCCCTGGTACGGCGCTGGGGAGGCTCATGGCTGGCAGGAATAGCTTTTGCCGCCCTTTACCTCTGCGACCCGGTAGTACAAGACTGGACTGGCTTGTTGCGTGTCGACTTGATTGCCTTGCTATTCACTTTGGCGGGCTTGTTTGTCTTCGCCACTCAACCGCGGCGGTGGTGGCCGTCCGCCTTGCTTTTTGTTGCCGCCCTCTTCTGCAAATACACCATGCTCGCCGCCCCTGCCGCCTGCGTAACCTGGCTTCTGTTTCAACACGACTGGCGCGGCGCTTTGCGCGCCGTGGTATTCGCCTCTGTTCTCTCCGTAGCTGCTTTCGCTGTGATTCAGTGGGCCACGCACAGTTGGTTCGCTTTCTACATGTTCCACACCCACCCTGATCCCTTCCTCCTGCGCCAATACCTTGACGGCATCGCCGATGCGGCAAAAGGAAATGCGTTGCTCCTCGTGCTTTGCGCCGTGCTTCTCGTGCACGACTTGCGTCTACGGAGACCCTCGGTGCCGCTGCTCTATCTGTTGTTTTCTGTAATTGGCGCAGTCACGATGGGAAAGGCTGGCTCTGACACCAATCACCTGCTGGAATTGACCGCTGCCACTTGTCTGGCAGCCGGTGCCGTCTGGAGTGTGCTCTGGGAGATTCCAGCACCCAAACCGCGCTGGGCAGCCACTGCGCTGGCGTTGCTGCTCGCCATTCTAGCCATTCGTCATGCCACCGAAGTGGGATTCGAGGGACCTTACCCGGGCTGCGAGCCCGCGTACGCCTTCGTGCGCGCGCATCCCGGTAAGAATTTTCTGTCTGAGAACCTCGGGGCCGTCGTGATGGCTCATCACCCACTCTTGATTTCCAACCCCTTCGTCTACACGCAGCTTGTTGAATACGGCGGCTGGTCCGACCAGTCTCTTCAGCAGCAAATCCGCGATCCCTATTACGACCTGATCATCATGAATACGGAACCTGCGCAGGAGTGGTCGGACGAAGTGATCGCAGCCTTGCACGAGCATTACGTCCCGGTGGCACACTTCAACTGTGAATTAGCGGAACAGATGTGGGAGCCGATGCGTCCAGTCGAGAAGCGCCCTTGACCATCTGGCCATCCGGCCTCAGGTTCAAGTTGGCTCTGGAATCCGGCCAGCCTCAGCTTGTCCGCATGCCGCGAAGCAGATCGCTCAACCGGTGATGGTCTTCATCTTCCAAGGCGACAAACCGAAACCCTTGGGCGGTGGCTTTGCGATCGGGCCGCAGAAACTCGACTAACCCGCGGATCGGGCCATCGGCGCTATCCAGCACTACTTCGCCAAAACTGCCGTTTCCGATCGGCTTGCCAATTTCGACCAGGCCGCCAGTCAGGGATACCTTCAGCAGCATTCCTTGCATGCGCTTGCCTTCCACTGCCAGACGTACCGGTTTGGGATGTGAAAGATGGACGCGGGGAGCCCGCACTTGGCCATGGGGATTGGGGAAATTAGCCATGGCATAGCCTCCCACTCTCGGCCCTGTTCACCAAGATGCCACGTGGCACTGCCCAATGGTACACATCTCCCGCTTCCCATTCTTGGCCATTTTCCTGGTCTGGCATCCGTCCGGCGCTCATCCTCTCCTGCCGTTTCGTACATGTACTGGCGTACTGGCGAGAAAACACTTTGGTAACACTCCCTTCTCGGCCCCTGTGAGTAAAGTGTTCTGCACCAGCAGTCACACAGACGGCCAGCAAGCGCTTCCCGTCAGACCCTCACAGTCAGACCCTCAGTTCGGCCAGAACCAGCCGCTGGCCTCCCCGGACATCTCCCGGAGCAAGGCGTCAGCGCTGGCAGCTCATTTGAAATACGAGGCTCGCGTCAACCATGCCAGAAACAGCGCCGGAAAAAATGGAAACCGTCTCTTACGCGCAGCAGCGCAACAGTCAGCGCCGGGAAAAAATTGTCGATCAACACTTGATCAAAGCCAAAATGGGCGGAGCCGGGGAGGCCCTGGTCATTGACCTCAGCGAAACCGGAATGGGAGTTCAACTCATGATTCCCATTCAGCCCGGCAGTAAGCTTACCGTCGATTTCGAACTACCCGGCAACGCTGGCCACGTCCGCGCTGATGCCCAGGTGGTTTGGTCCAATGCCGCCCGCCGCGCCGGCATTCGCTTCTTGCGGATGTCCGATCCCACTCGTGATCGCCTCAAGCGTTGGCTTGACCCCCTCCGCGCTTCTGCCGCCAGCAAGAGCGCAGGCGAGGGTAGCGCGGCTGCCCCTACCCGCGAATTTTCTGACCTGCTCGAGCACATCCAACAACATAAACTTGATGTGAACTCCGGCCTGGCCTTGGTCCTGGAGCGCGCCTCTCAGATCACCGGTGCTACTGGAGCGGCCATCGCTACCGGAACGCCAAACGCGGCCATATGCCGCGCCAGCCTCGGGGATGCTCCGGAGGTCGGCTCTCCCATTCGCTCCACCTCCGGTCTCACCTCTGATTGTTTCCGCACTCGTCAGACTCTGCGCTGCGATGATGCGCAAAACGACCGTCGCCTTGACCCGCAAGTTTGCCGCCAACTGAACCTGCGTTCCGCAGTGTTGGTGCCTCTGTTCTCCGACGACCACGGCCAGAATCTGGCTGGCGTGCTCGAAGTCTTCTCCTCCAAAGCCAAGGCTTTTTCCGATGAACACATGGCCAAGCTGGAGACCCTGGCAGAAATAGCATCCTCTGTGGCCTTCGGCATAACCCGCCCATCAGATTCCAAGGCGGCCTCAAATGCCGGCAGCACCGTGGAACTCGATCTCACTGATGCTTTGCAATCCGCGTCTGCCGGCAATGGCGGTAGCAATCCCACGGCATCTGTAACTCTCATCAGCGAAGAGGAATTGGAAAAGCTGCTTAATCCTTTTATCTCCGGCTTGGAGCTCTCTGCGGTGGCCCCACAATCTGCTTCCGCCTCGCAGGCTCCACGTCCGGAGGATCTCGGCGATGATCCCCTCGCGCTGGAACAACTAAAGTCACCCGCCAGCAGCAAGCCCGCACCCCCTGCGCCGCCATCACCGCCGGTTACTGCGCGGGTCAATCCGGTTGAAATCCCCAACAAGGCCGCTGAATCTGCTGTCCTGACACTAAGGCCCGAGCCGGAGATTAAGCCGCAAGCTTTGAAACCCGAACCAAAGGTGCAGGAAGCAACGAAGAAGCCAGAATTCTCTGCTCCGCCTCCCAGACCGGTCGCTTCCAGCACACTCAACCGCGACTCCAAACCTGCTTTCGATCCCCGCACGGTTGTGGCTGCCAGGTCTGCGACTCTCTCCGGAAACAACCGTGAAATCACTTCATCGGTCTTCCCCAAGACTGCCCCGGTCAAAGCTCCAGTTCCTATCAAGCCAGCAGCTCCGGTCACTGGATCGGGGAAAGATCAGGACAAAACCAAAGAGCAAGATAAAACCAAAGACCTCGCAACTCTCGAGTTCAAACCCTTCGAACCCGTCAAGCGCGAAGAAGCAATCGTCCCCGTTGCCGAGGGAATGGCGATCACTCCGCCCCTTGCCACTTCAAACAAGTCGGTGGCCGAGTTCTCCTGGACGCCCTCATTGGCTTCTGAGACTTCCGGCCAAAGTCCAATTCGTTGGTTCGCTGGCGCCGCTGTACTGATTGTGGTCGCCGGAACGGCCTGGTTCTTTGCCGGCCGAGCCGCTAAGCCCGCTGCCCAACCCGAGGCTCGTGCTGTTCTGGGACCACCCATGACTCCTCCGGAAATTCCGGCGCCCACTCCCCAATCCACCACTCCTGCGCCAACGACAGCCGCGCAGTCGGCTGCGCCAACCGGAGCATCCTCATCCCCGCTGCCAACTGCTCACAGCACGCCGAATTCTGCGCCGCCCTCTGCGCCCTCCAGTTCCGCTCAACCTAAGTCTTCAGCGCGCGTGGTAACTTCGGAGCTGAACCAACCCACTCCGGCCGCGACCCAAACATCGTCAAATACAACTCCGGCGCTCAAGACAGCACCGGCCGCAACTGCCAAAACCCCCGCAGCTGTTCCGGAGGCTGCCAGCGCCATGTTGCGCGATGCCGAACCCGCTCAGACTTCCGTGACACGCCCCATTCATGTTCCCAGTAACAAGCCTGCGGTTTCTGCTTCGGAAGCATCACCTGCGGTCGCACCAGAGCCCGTTCCGCAAAGCAATGCCATCGCATCCTTGACCCTGCCTTCCATGGCCGCCCAACCTTCTTTGGCAAAGCCACGCCAATCAGAAGGCCTGACCGGGGGTGCAATCATTTACAGAATCGAGCCCAGGTATCCGGCAATGGCGAAGGCCAGCAAACTGGAAGGGGAGGTCGTACTCACTGCTTCGGTGAGCGCCAGTGGCAAGGTGGAAAAGGTATCGCGAGTCAGTGGGAATCCCGTGCTGGCAGACGCTGCCATCGAGGCTGTGAAGCAGTGGCGCTACGAACCCTTTAAACTGAATGGTGTACCGACGGCTAGTGACACGACCGTACGTGTGAAATTCTCACGGCCACAGTAGAGCCATTGCACACGGCCCACATCCAGGATAGTTGGAATCAAACCCGAAGCCAGCGACCCAGACAAAAGACTTCGCTCTCTGCGACCGCGTTCCTAAGCGGCAGCCGGACTCTGTCTCTCCCGGTTGGCCACAGCCGGTTGTCCAGCTGCGGTGAGGCAAAGATCAAACATCTTGACCACCGGGTCGGTCTCTAACAACGGCTGCAATACCAGAGCCACCCGGGGGAACAAGCGCCGTTCATAGCGCTTTGCGTCCGATTCCGCTTTCCATAGCGAGATCGCCACCGCCACTCGATGCTCTCTCTCCAGTTGCATCACCAGACAATCCACAAAACCTGGCTGTGTGCTCAGCAGCGGGATCACGACGGTCTTCACCAGCCGGCAAAATTCTTCCGCCCTGCCAGGTTGCACGATCATCTCTGTCACTCGCGCGACCATAGACACCTCGCTCCTCTGTTTCTACTGAGTGATCCGATTGTTCGGTGGCGCTGGTTTCAGGCGTGGCGCGAACGACTGGAATGATTTGTTGCCGACATTCTGCTCCCAGCTTTGGGAATGTCAAGCACTAAAGCACCAAATGAGTTGCAATCGGGGACCCTTGAGATTGCTGTTTGCAGCAAATGGCGGATTAATAGCGGCTGATTGCCAGCTTAATCGCTGACCTTGACGGTGAACCCCCACAGCTTTAGCAATGCGGGCGGAACGTATTTTTGATCTTTATTAATGCGCACCCATTCCTTCAGCTCCCGCGAATCCTTAAGCTCTTCCGGCGAAAGTTTCAAGGTTTTTACAACCTGCTCGAATGTACTTAAGCCAGCTGTCGTCCTGCCCTGAGGCTTTCCCCAATTCGGATTTCCACGACGTTTGATCAAGCCTGCCTTCCTTCGCCAAAGCCTCCTTGCGCTTCGACCTGAAGATTCTACAAACTAGCCCTCTAGCTTACCAGCTAATCTTAATCCGACCGTCTCAGCCTCTTATTCTTTGTCCCGATCTGCGCCCCTTCTGGCACAAACCCGAGAATCCTTGTGCTCGCGCGAGCTTATCTCCACACTCGAAGCTCCAGCAATCCGGCACCTACTGTAGCGCGGCTTCGCAGAAATCCCTAGATAGCTAGGGGGCAATCGTGTAAGAAGAGATCTTTTCTTCGACTTGGGAATTTCCAATAGAACGTATCGAATCTTGTGATGGTACCCGCGACCAGCTCCCCTAATTCTGCTCTGGGTATTACCGATTGCTGATTGCACGGACCCCCTCTCTCCCCGCGCGAAGTGATGGCGGCGAGTCGCGACGAACCCTCGACACCTCAGCCGGGTTGCCGAGAGCGACCCGCGGTCGGCGTCCGGGGCTGTCAACGGGTTGACGAACTTTCGACAATTTCGTCACTCGCGCCGCCGCTTAACCCCGTAAATCCTCCGCCCATCACAATTTAGCAATACAACCGTTTGGCGGACAAGTTGCTCCGTATAAATGCAACAACGCTGCCCCTGCGTTGAAAGGAGCGTGGCCATGGACAACGTCCTTGTCATATCAAGGCCCCGGGACGCATCGCTGGCCTCCACCTCAGCCGGGCGGACTCCCTCTCCGCCCCCGCGTTGCGTGACGGCGTACGTGTGCATTGCAAGCACGCCCTGGCCACGCCCTATTCCTCTATAAGGAGCAGAAGGGTCTTTATATGTTTGTGGAAATCGTTTTCATCGCCGTGACCGTCCTCGCGGCCGCTCTGTTCGTCGGAGGCTGGTCGCTGCTCTTCTTTTTCTGGCGAGCCTTTGAGGATGGCAATGATATTGACCCCATCTACCTCAAACCGGGCGACCCAGTGGCCCAGGGCCCTGTGGTGAAGGCTGTTAAACCGGGGCCGCGCACTTCCGGTCTCTCCGGAAAAGCCGCGGCGTAAGCCTGCTCGCTGAGGCTAGTTGCCGCGGCCAGCTGCCCGCAGATGCCCGGGATTCTTGGGGCAAGAAAGGAGTAAAAGAAGTGAACTCGAAGGATCGACACCTCTGTCTTCTGGCAACAATTTGTCTCTTCACTCCGCTCTTGACCCAAACCGTTTCGGCTCAGAATAACGCCAAGCCTTCTGCCGTCATTCCGTTCGATTTTTGGGTCGCGGGCACGCATATGGCTGCGGGTGAATACACACTCGATTCCGAGATACCCACGCTGGTGCTGATCCGCAGTCTGCGAGGTGGCCCAGTCGCACAAGTTTATTTGATTCCGACCAATGATCGAACGAATGCTATTCCCGGCAACAATCAGGTGCGTAACGATCCCAAATTGGTTTTCACTCTACGCAACCACCGTTACGTGTTCACTGCGATTTGGACTCCCGACGGTGAGCAGGTTGTAAGCTCGGAATTCGGATCGCCTGCCTCTGCTGAGCAGCAAACACGCGACATCTCTATTTCATATTCCGGAGTTACTGTCACCCCCGTCGCAGCAACAGAAAATTAGGTGTCGGCTCAGATAGAAAGACGTTGCTTCTCCGCCATAGGCGCCCCATCCCACCCGGGTTGTTGGGCAGGATGGGGTTTTCATTCTGCTGATGCTGAGTGCTGACTGCTGAGCTACCGGGCAAACGTCCCCACAAAAGCGCTGCGTTTGTCGCTCACCGACCAGGTCTCGCCCAATCCCGGTCCCTTGTACTCATCTCGGACCGCCACCGCGGCCATGGCGTGGGTTGTGTCTGTAAGCGGCGGATAGAAAGTAACCTCGTTGCCGCATATGTGATCGTGATCGTTCAGCGACCGCGTCTGGACCGTCGCAAAATTACCCGCCCGCAGCAGGGCCGCCGTGGCATGTGCCTGCTGGCGAACCACCTCAAACGCTACCGGAGCAGTGATTACGCGTTCCACGTTATCGCTCAGCTTGCCACTCATGTGCTTTGCGAACGCCACCAGCGCGGTCTCTTGCTGGGGCGTGGCCTGATCATCCACGACAATCACGGATTTTGCAGGGTACGGCTCACCGTAGGGATCTCCTAGCGTCGCGTTTGCCCGAACCGCAAGCACCACGCTCAGGCCATCCAGCGGCGTCCCCTTCCAGCTTCCGCGATCGACCCGCCACGCCAGGATCGCTTCATTTCCTGTCAAACCCACTTCACCATTGGCAAAGCATTGCCCGGTATACACGTCGGCGCTACGAGTCTCGAGGTAGTCGCCCGATATTTGCTGCGCAGCCGACACACTCACCAATACCAAAAGACCGATTGCCATTCCTGCAATGAATTTTTTCACGACAAAACTCCTCACCCTTCCTTCGCTTCCTTTTTCCTATTCTCTTACATTCCGATGCCGGCCGAAACTGTTCCGCTTCACAGATAGCTAGCCGACGGACTTGAGGGGGCGCCACCTTAGCCGCCTTGGGCCAGGGCGGGAGGTCGAGGCGCAGCCTCGACAGTTGACTGATTGTGGACCGGCCACCGTCCCGCTGTCCTTCACCCGCATCTGCCCGTGCCGTGACACGACCGTGTCTTGCACGTGCACTCTCCCGGTTCTGCCAGATGACCGTCCGGTCCGATACACGTCTGCGTGTATTCGCACCAGAACAGCCCATCGTTGCTCGGCTGCACCGTGGGATCGTGTTCGGCCAGAACGAACTGTCCTTTCCAGCGCAGCGCCGGGCACAGGTCCGGCGACCGGGTATCAAATCGCGGATCAACCTCGAATGTCATGCCTGACCTCCTTTTGCCGCCGCCAGCACTGCGCGCCTCACCGCCACTCGTGTCAACTGGATCTTGTACGCGTTATGTGCGAGAGAGCGCGCATTCTGCACCGCTGCCGCTCCCGCCGCTTCGGCAGCGGCTGCATCGAGCTTCTTGCCTGCCAAGGCTTGCGCAGCTTCCGTCGACACCCAGGGCACCGGCGCCACTGAGCCCAACACTACCCGCGCCGATTGAATCGTGTCCCCATTCATCTTTAGGACCACCGACGCCAGCGCCAGCGGCCAGTCAAACGCCTGTTTCTGCCGAATCTCATATTGGGCGCTCTTCACCATTCCGTCTGGAGGCGGAATCACAATCTCGGTTACGATCTCATTGGGCTTCAAATCGTGCTCACGATCGGCGGCGGTCTTCGGAATGACGTAGAACTTCTCCAGCGGAACTTCCCGCGCTCCGCTGGGACCGAAGATCCGAATGCTAGCCCCGTGCGTAATCAATGCCGGTGCCAGTGTCGACGGACTCACGAACTTTGCCGGACCATCATTGCCCAGGATCGCGTGATAGCGGTTTTCACCCGCCTCCACTAACGATTTGCCACTTTCATCCTGGCCCAGCAATCCAAATCCGCCCCGGAAATACCAGCATCGCGGGCGCTGGCACAGGTTCCCGCCAATGCTCGCCATGTTGCGGATCTGCGGGCTGGCTGCGTCATCCGCTGCATTCGCCAGCACCGGATAATTCTTTCGCACATCAGCGTTGTCCGCGAACGCTTGCAGTTTCACTAGCGCTCCCACTTTCAAACCGGCTCGCGGTGTATAGGCGATCGCATCCATTCCTTGGATTGCCTTCAGATTCACCACTCGCTTGGGCGCGACCACATCATCTTTCATTAGCGCCAGAAGATCGGTGCCGCCCGCCATTGCTTCCGCCTGCGACCAACTCGATCCCAGCAGTTGCACCGCCTGCTCCTTGGTTGTCGGTGAGGTGTACTCAAAGGCTCGCATCAGGCTCCTCCTTTCTGGGCTCCCAGAGCCGCTAGCACGCGATTTGGCGTCAGCGGCAGCGGCGCTACTCTCACCCCGATCGCATTAGCTACGGCATTCGATAGTGCTGCCCCCGGCGAGATCACCGGTGGCTCTCCCAGCCCGATCACTCCTCGTTCGTCATATCCCGGGCCGGTCATCATGTGGACCACCAGTTCCCCAATATCTCCGATCCCCGCCAGCCGGTAAAACTCCATATTTGGATTCAGCATCCTGCCCGTCGTGGGATCCATGATTTTCTCTTCATACAGCGAATACGCGATCCCCATGATCAGCGCTCCATAGCATTGGCTCTCCGCCGTCGTTAGGCTGACGATCAATCCGCAGTCCTGCACCGCCACCATTTTGTTCACCCGTACGATGCCGGTGTCGGTATCCACGGTGACGTCGGCCATCTGTACGCCGCCCACTCCGCTGTTCGTGAGGTCAGGTTTGTTTTTTGCCGGCGTTGAATCATTGTGACCGTGCGCCGTGATCGCTACCGCGCCAATCTTGGCGCAAGCTTGTTTCCAGGTCAGGCTTCGCTTCGGATCTGCTGCTACCCGGATCGTTCCTTGCTTCGCTTCCAGGTCCTCGGGTTTCGCATTCAGCACGGGGGCAACGTTGGCGAACAACTCGTTCACCGCATCCACGGCAGCGCGCCGTGTGGAGGAGCTAACTCCCCCGATCGTCGTGCTCCCTCCCGAGCCGCCCGACTTGGGATAATTCGTATCTCCGATATTCAATTTGATGGCCTCGATCGGCAGCCCCAGGGTTTCTCCCGCCACCATCAGGATTGCAGTTCGCGTGCCTGTGCCCAGGTCCTGTGTTCCCATCTTGATATCGACTGACCCATCGGGATAGATCGCGAGATCGCAATCGCTGGCGTGCCCGCGGCCTCCCCAGGTATGAATGGAAAGCCCCATGCCGCGCTTCAGCGGCCCTGCCGACTTGTCCCCTCGTGCGTGCCAGCGCTGCTTCCACCGCATCAGCTCATCCGCTTTTTCGAGCTCCTGGCGGTAGACATCGGCGCGGGCTGTCAAATCCAGGTTCTTCATCCAGAAATCGTAAGGATCCATGCCGATCCGCGCCGCCGCATCATCCAGCGCACACATGGTGATCGCCGCCGCCTGTGGGTGATTGGGCGCCCGCCAGGCTCGTGAGGGGCCGGCATTGGTGGAGATGGCGGTGTGCTGCGTGCGCACATTTGGAATCTTCGTAAAAACATACGGAATCGGTGGCATTCCACCCCCGCCTGGCCCTCCCGTGCCCCATGACTTTGAATCCCAACCCACAATCGTGCCTTCCTTCTTGACGGCGACGCGAACTCTGGAAAACGCAGAAGGTCTGGCGCCGGCCACTTCCAGTTCTTCCGCACGCTCCAGCATCAGCTTCACCGGTTTACCATCCGCCTTCTTCGACAATTGCGCTGCAGCTTTTGACCATGCATCGGGCGCGAACTTGCTGCCAAACCCGCCACCCACATTCTGCTGATGCATGTGTATATTCGCAGCCGGCATCTGCATGAGAGTGGCCAATTGTGCAGGGATGCCCGACACGTTCTGGGTCGAAACCTGCACATCCAGGTGCTCAGGATCGGTCCACATCGCCACCACTCCATGCGATTCCAGGCAGCAATGCGTGATCACCGACGCTCCATACAATCCTTCTGAAATCACGATTTCCGGATCGGCAAAAGCCTTGTCCGGATCACCCTGCACCCTGGCGTTCTGTAGTTTGTACGGCGACTTGGGCTGATTTTCGGCAGGCTTGACTTGAGCGCTCTGCAGCGCGTCCAGTACAGGCTTGGGAGCCCCTTGCTTTGCAGCCTGATCCACAAACGGACCCGGCTGAAACGTGATTCCGCGCGACTTGATGGCAGCGATCATCTCCGGTTCGGGAACCTGATTGCTGAACATCCCAATCACATCATCCTGCGTCAGCGGACTGGTATCCGCCTCCACGTTGCCCGGTTCGGTGAAATCGTCCACGAAGTGAGGCAGTACTTCGTATTCCACCTTGATGGCGCGCAACGCATCGCGAGCCGCCTCTTCACTCGTAGCAGCCACTGCCACGACCTGATCCCCGGCCCAATGAATCTCTTTCCCGGGCTCCTGCATGATTTCGATCGCCTTCACACCCGGCATCTTCTCCGCCGCACTGGTATCAATACTCTTGACCCGGCAATGGGCGTATGGTGCGGTCACTACTTTGCTGAACAGCAGACCGGGGGGATTCGCATCAAAGGTGTATTTAGCCCGGCCGGAAACTTTATCGGGACCATCCACTCGCAATTCCCGCTTACCGATCTCGCTTCGATGTTGCGCGTCAGGCCACTCGTAGCTCACCATGCTATGCCCCCTTTCCATGCGCCATCTCAGCAATGGCGGCGCGAATCCCCGCGTACGTCCCACAACGGCAGAAGTTGCCGGCCAGTTCTTTGAGCATCTGTTCCGGCGTCGGATTCGGATATTTGGCCAGCAAGGCTTTGCTGGCCATCACGAATCCCGGGGTGCAGAACCCGCACTGCTGCCCATCGTTGTCAACGAATGCCTGCTGGATCGGATGCAATGTCTGGCCCTGCGCCAGGCTCTCTATGGTTTCGATCTTCTGTCCTTGCGCATCGATGGCAAGAATGGAACACGCATATACTGGTTTCCCGTTCATCAGCACGGTGCAGGACCCGCACTCGGCGCGATCGCAGACCTTTTTAGCTCCAGTCAGATCGAAGTTATTCCGCAGCGCGTCAAGCAGCGTTACCCGCGGCTCCAACTCTGCCGTAAGTTTCTTTCCATTTACCATCAGCGAAACCGGAGTCGTCCCCGGGCCATACACTGGAACCTCAGCGCCGTCCACCTCGACGACCGTCGGCCCCACTACCATGGGAACTGCCACGGAAATCCCTGAAATTTTCAGGAAGTCGCGTCTCGATACTCCGGAAGACGCGGAAGGCTCTTCTTTGACTTTCGACTCTTCCTCGCGTTTCATCTGCCCTCCATCACCAACCGCAGTGTGTCAGAGAATAGTTCAAAGTCGATTGCCCGCGCTGAATGTCGGCTGACCCGAATATTCAACTCGAGTGGGATAACAGATTTCCTTGGACAACGAAGCGAGTACTAGTTACCAGGTTCTTTTTGACTTATTTGCGAGGGCCAGGTTGCATCTCGGCATAGATTTTTTGGAGAAAAATCTTCTCCGTTAATCAGTATGAGCCTGAAGAGCGCCCCGAGATATAAGGGAACTAAGATTCGAATGCTATTCACCCATTCTTCGATTCCCGGTCAACTGCGACCGGCTCAATTTCTCGTGAGGCGTCTGCAGTTCCTCTGGCGTTTAGCCGGTGCCCCACCCTCAGCTGGTTTTGGCTAGGGTGGGAGGTCGAGGCGCAGCCTCGACAGCATTGGCTTGTTGCTGAGTGCTTCCTACTTCATAGTTGGGAATAAAGGTGCGGATGCGCGAGTCGTATTCGCCAAGCTTCATGCGGAGGTGCCGCGATACGCCCATCGGCACATCTTCTATCACAACCTTCGCAATCTGCCAATTTGTGGCCGGCGCCGCAGCAAAGGCCGTTCAGTCCGGCGCGCATACCACGTTCAGGACACTACCCCTTACTCGCTCGAAAGTCATGTTGTCTGAACAGGCGTAGAATATACGACATTTCGATCCCAGCCTCTGGAGATCAACATGACCTTCCCCAAAAGCTACGTTGTGATCGGCGGAGTGCTTTTCGTAATCATTGTGGGACTGATCATTGGAGCGATTCGTCCCTACAGGCATGCCTTGGGAGCACAACCGGCCGCTTCGCCGGATGTCGAGGTAGTCCAGGTTCACCAGGAGGATGTTCCGATTTATGGGGAATGGATCGGCACTCTTGACGGCTTGGTGAATGCCGACGTCAGGGCGGAAGTTACAGGGTACCTGCTGAAGCAGGAGTATCAGGAAGGCTCCTTCGTCAAGCAAGGCCAGCTTCTCTTCCAAATTGATCCGCGACCTTTTCAGGCAGCGCTGGATCAGGCCGAGGGACAACTCTCACAGGCTAAGGCCACGCTGGCAAATGCCGAAGCAGTACAAGGCAAAACCGAGCTCGATGTAAAGCGCTACACGCCATTGGCAAAGATGGAAGCCATCCCCCAGCAGGATCTCGATAACGCTGTGCAGGCCAATCTCGCGGCGAGAGCGACCATAGAAACGGCCAAAGCTCAGATCAAGACGGCGGAGGCCGCGGTCGAAACCGCGAAAATTAATCTTGGTTTCACTCGCCTGGTTGCGCCCATTGACGGCATTGCCGGCCAGGCCCTGTTACAAGTCGGTGCTCTGGTAACCCCCGCCAGCGGCGTAGTCACCTCTGTCTCTACCGTGGACCCGATCAAAGTTTATTTCACCGTCAGCGAGCCCCGGTATTTAGCATGGCGGAGGCGATTTCCGACAGAAACCAGCCGCCTGGCAGCTGACAGAAAGCTACGTTTGCAATTGATCCTGGCGGACGGCTCTACCTATCCATTCGATGGGAGCTTTTACTTTGCAGATCGCCAGGTAAATGAGAGCACGGGTGCAATTCGCATTGCCGGGTTGTTCCCCAATCCCAACGAAGTTCTGCGGCCCGGCGGCTACGCGAAAGTGCGCGCGGTGATCGACATGCAGCATGATGCTCTGCTCGTTCCGCAACGCGCTGTGTCAGAGCTCCAAGGCGGATACCAGGTTGCGGTTGTAGACAGCGATAACAAGGTCACGGTTCGAACCGTCAGCGTTGGCAACCGCGTTGGGAATCAATGGATTATTGCCAGCGGTCTAAGTCCCGGAGAAAAAGTCGTCGCTGAGGGAGTTCAGAAGGTGCGGACAGGTATTCGCGTGAGTCCCAAGCCATTTGCGGTGGAAGCCAAACAGTAATATCCCATGTCGAAGTTCTTCATCAATCGCCCCATCGTCGCTATGGTGATCTCCATCGTCATGGTGCTGGTCGGTTCACTCACCATACTGACTTTGCCGGTCGCGCAATTTCCCAATATCGTTCCGCCTGAAATTCAGGTGCTGGCTACTTATGTCGGCGCGGACGCGCAGACTCTGGAGCAAGCGGTTGCCACCCCCATCGAGCAGCAAATGAACGGGGTGGACAACATGAATTACATGTATTCCCTGAACGCGACCGGTAACTCCACCACCAGCCTGATTGTGGATTTTGATGTAAGAACCGATCCCAACACCGACTTTATTCTCACCCAATCGCGGGAAACTCAGGCCGCTTCTCAGCTTCCGGTAGACGTCAACAATTATGGAGTCACCGTTCGAAAATCGGTGACGGCGCCGCTGATGTGGATTGCTCTTTACTCTCCACGTGGAGCCTATGATGCCGGGTTTCTCGCCAACTACGCATACATTAACCTCACCGATCCCATCCTGCGCTCGCCGGGCATCGGCAACGTTCAGGTATTCGGCTCTGGGCAATACGCCATGCGGCTTTGGGTCAAACCTGACACGCTGGCAAAACTCGGCCTTACCGTCCCGGAGATTGTCAGCGCCATTCAGACGCAAAATACCGTGAATCCAGCCGGCAAAGTGGGCGGTGAACCCGCTCCCAAGGGTCAGGAATTTACCACCACCGTTCTCGCGCAGGGCAGACTCATTTCGCCGGAGGAGTTCGGCAGGATCGTCCTTCGCGAGACTCCCGATGGTGGAATCGTAAGGGTCCGCGATGTGGCCCGCATCGAACTGGGCTCGCAGGACTACAGCGTTCAAGGCCGCTTCAATGGGAAACCTGGCGCCATCATAGCGGTCTACCAGTTGCCCGGATCGAATGCGGTCGATGCGGCTGCCGGCGTCAAGAAGCTGATGGCGCAAATGAAGCAGCGCTTCCCCGAGGACATGGACTTCGCCATTTCCCTGGACACAACTCTTTCCGTGACGGAAGGAATCAAGGAAATTGTTACCACCCTGGTGATTGCACTGGTCCTCGTAATTTTGGTCGTCTATCTATTCCTTCAAAGCTGGCGTTCTACCCTGATTCCGCTCCTCGCGGTGCCTGTTTCACTCGTAGGGACGTTCGTATTCTTCCCGCTGTTCGGTTTTTCCGTCAACACACTCTCTCTTTTTGGTTTGGTGCTGGCGATTGGTCTCGTGGTGGACGATGCCATTGTCGTCGTCGAGGGTGTGGAGCGGCACATCGAGGAGGGGATGACTCCAAAGGATGCGGCCCTTAAAGCAATGGAGGAGCTCTCGGGCCCTGTCGTGGGAATCGCCCTGGTTCTCTCCGCTGTATTCGTGCCCACCGCCTTCATTCCCGGAATTACCGGCAGGCTCTATCAGCAATTCGCCGTCACCATCGCCATCGCGGTCATTCTTTCTGCCTTCAACGCGCTTACCCTCAGCCCGGCGTTGGCCGCGCTTCTGCTTCGCCGGCGCGAAGAGAGCCATGGATCGCTGCGGAGATTCTTCAATTGGTTCAACCGTGTTTTCGAGCGAGCCAACGAACGCTATGTTCGTTGGAGTGGCGTCCTGCTCAAGAAAACTGTCGTCATCGTTGTATTGCTGATCGTGTCTTGCGTCGCAGCCGGATTCTTTGGTAGTCGTGTGCCATCGAGCTTCCTGCCCGATGAAGATCAAGGCTATGCCTATGTCAACCTGCAACTGCCCAACGGGGCTTCCTTGGAGCGAACCTCGAAGGCCGCGGCGCAAATAGAAAACATCCTCGCCAACACGCCTGGGGTCAGGTACACGACCACAGTCGTAGGCTTCAGCCTGCTCAGTTTTGTTCGTACCAGCTACAACGCTTTCTTTGTGCTGACCCTGAAGCCGTGGGGCGAGCGCACGACCAGAGCGGAACAGTTTCAAGCGATCAAGGCGCATCTCACTCAGGAGCTGAGCAAGCTCCCAATGGGAATCGCTTTCAGTTTCTCTCCGCCCGCCATTCCGGGCGTCGGCACCGCAGGAGGATTCACATTCATCCTCGAGGACCGCTCGGGAGGTGATATTCAGTTCCTCACCAAGAACGTAAATACTTTTCTAGCGGCGGCGCGGAAGCGGCCTGAGATCGGCAGCATCAACACGACTTTCCTGCCCAGCGTTCCCCAGGACTTCGTCGACGTGGACCGCGACAAGGTTTTGAAACAAGGTGTCAATCTCAGCGATGTCTACCGCACGATCCAGGCCTTTATGGGAGGCTATTTCATCAACTACTTCAACCGCTTTGGCCGCCAGTGGCAGGTGTACATCGAAGCGGAAAGTGACGACCGCGCCACCGCGGAGAACGTAGGTCGATTCTACGTGCGCAACAATAAGGGCGAAAACGTCCCGCTTTCGACACTCACCACGATCAACCCGCGTCTCGGTCCGGAATTTACTATGCGTTTCAACGAGTACCGCTGCGCACAAATCAACGGCGGCGCTGCGCCCGGCTTCAGCGCCGACCAGGCGACCGCAGCTCTTGAGGACGTTTTCAAACAAACGATGCCGCGCGAGATGGGCTTCGACTACTCCGGGATTTCGTTTCAGGAACAGAAAGCTCGCCAGGGGGTTCCACCGGCAGCGATTTTTGGGCTGTCGCTGCTGTTTGTCTTCCTGATTCTTGCCGCTCTCTACGAAAGCTGGACGTTGCCCTTCAGCGTACTGCTTAGCACGCCTGTAGCCGTCTTTGGTGCTTTTGCCATCCTGTGGTTGCGCCGCGTGCTGATGGGCATTTTTCTGCCGCCATACATGGTGCAGATCGAAACTGACATCTACTCGCAGATCGGTCTGGTCATGCTGATCGGCCTGGCGGCCAAAAACGCGATTTTGATCGTTGAGTTCGCCAAGGATCAGTACGAGTCCGGAAAACCCTTGGACGCAGCCGCGCTGGAAGGAGCCCGACTGCGGTTGCGGCCGATCTTAATGACCTCCTTCGCGTTTATTCTCGGCTGCGTTCCCCTCTGGACAGCCACTGGCGCCGGCTCTGTGGCCCGCCAGATCATGGGAACCACCGTGATCGGAGGAATGATCGCTGCCAGCGGCATAGGAATCTTCTTCGTGCCGGGAATCTTTTATATGGTCGAGAAGTGGTCTGGCGCCCCCAAGGAGGCTGAGTCCGGAGCCTTGCCAGCTACGCCTTCACCAGCGCCCGGAGACTGAGCGGCCGATCGCTCCTGAATCAAGTGACTGGGATTTTCACCGGAGGATTCCTCAGCAGAATGTCAGGCGACTAACTCAAAACCGCAATCGTACCCGGGCTCACAGAGCGCCAGGCGGATGTGCCCAAAGGCAAGAGTCAACGCAGACAGATAGGCTGAATCCATGCCGCAGTTGCGCTCCGGCGCGCGCAGCATCATAATTTTCGTCAGCATAGCTAGCTCTATCCCACATTCTTTTCACAACTCAATCACATTCCACGAGCAAGTATGCGTTAGCCGAGAGGTGAAATCATGCGCTGGACACCGGGTGGACGAAGCCAAAATATCGAAGACCGCCGCACTGCCGGTTCAGCAGGAATTGGTTTGGGTGGAGGCGGGCTGCGCCTGGGCATCGGAGGCGTGATTGTCCTGGCCATTCTCAGCATCGTCTTCAAGCGCGACTTCTTTTCGCTGGTGGGAAGTTCACCTGGCGGTATAGCGCCCGCTTCTGCCACCTCTTCCAACCCCGCGCTGGACGCCCGTGAGGAACCCTTGGTGCAATTCGTCTCCTTTGTCCTGGATGATGCCCAGAATACCTGGAAGCAGATCCTGCCGGCCAACGGCGCCCAGTATCGTGATGCCAAGCTCGTGCTGTTCCGTGATGCTGTGAATTCGGCCTGCGGGTTTGCACAGTCTGCTACCGGTCCGTTTTATTGTCCGGCTGACCAGAAGGTGTACATCGACCTGGGCTTCTACAATGAGCTGAAAAATCGCTTTGGTGCTTCGGGAGACTTCGCGCAAGCCTATGTCCTGGCTCACGAGATCGGACATCATGTGCAAAACCTGCTGGGAATCGACGCCAAAGTGCGGCAGGTGCAGCGTGCCAATCCTGGCGCGGCAAATCAACTCTCCGTGCGTCTCGAGTTGCAGGCGGATTGCCTCGCGGGGGTATGGGGCCATTCCACCGCACGCCGCAACATCCTTGAGCAGGGCGATCTCGAGAAAGCTCTCAATGCCGCGGCCGCGATTGGCGATGACCGCTTACAACGCATGGGCACCGGCCGCGTCAGTCCGGAATCTTTCACACACGGCAGCTCGCAGCAACGCATGCAGTGGTTTCAGACCGGCTTTAACAGTGGAACTCTATCTGCGTGCAATACCTTCGCCCAGTAACGTGCCTGGCGGTCCCGTGAAGTGCGATTAAGTCCAACCCCGGTGTTTGGGGTCTGGAGCCCTCGATGGGACTGGAACCACCCGTGCAGAGATATTTCCCGAGCCAAGGAAAAAGGCGGCCGCAGCAGCCGCCTCTTGTATTCCTCCAAAATACACCTGATTGACTGTGTTTACTCGTGTTCGCTGTCGCGTTCCTTTGACCCCTTGTAATGCTCCTTGGCCTCCTCTTTCATTTGCTTCCATTTGGCCTGCTGTTCGGGCGTAAGCACACCGTTAATCTGGGGCTGGAACGACTCGTGAATGGATTTCATTTTGGCCCGCTTCTGCTCCTGGGAAAGAGAAGAATCGTCGCGGACTGCCCTCATCTGCTGGGCTTCATCTGTTAGAAGGGGTTTCAGCTTGGCCTTTTGATCGTCGCTGAGATTGAGTTTCTCGGAGAGCATCTGCAGGTGCATCTCTGGGCTGCCTGCAGTCTGGGCGCCCATTGCACTGCCCTGTTCGGGTGCTGACGTTTGCGGTGCTTGTGATGTCTGGCCTGTCGCCAGAATACCGGTAACAAGCACCATCAGAATTACAAGAATTAGCTGGCGGAGATATGTCGCCATCTTGCCTCCTTTCGAAAAACCTCAATTTTCGAAGTGGCGGCCTTGGCGAAGTTGGCTAACCGCATCCTACTCTCAATCGCCTTCGCATCCAACTGGCGAACCGCGTTAGGACGAGCACCAAGAACTTTTGGTTCCTCGCAGGCGGTCGGTTTACTTGTGATAGCGGGATATTTCACTGGGGACTTAGGCCACATTTGCTTTTAAGGCAAACAAGGGGCGAACTCCTTGCGCGAGTGGAAAAACGCACCGCAATAAGAGGCGAATTGCGCTTGACCGGGTGCCGCACGTTTGGTTCAATTGGCACCTACGGCGGCTCTCTCCCGCCGGAATTTCTTCGCGGATGATGGCGCTCGGGTTCGAAAAGCCATTGGCGAATGGTAATTGTCTGCAGTCCCCGAACACCGCCGAAATTAGCGATCGAGACGTGTTCGGGAGTCGATAGCGTTCAATTGAGGTACTGAGCGCATTCGACGTTCACAAAATCCACATCGCAACCATTAATCGCGTTCACCATCTCAGTTCGTACTGAAAACCCTGATATAGCGGCAGGCACCAGGATATGGGCCGGTCATGTGCAATTTATGCAGATGTTTTCCCTTTTAGCTCCGCTACTCGACTCGTTCCCAACCAGCTCGCAAAAGGCAGCAGTTCACCTCGTGAAGCCCAAAGGCTGTGCAGGACCTGCATCCTGCACAGCCCCGCTATTCTGCAGACTCTCTTCCTCAAGAAATCTCTCAACCCATCATCAAGCCATAACCCGAAAAAAGGAGCACACCATGCCTCTTACGCCCGAACAACGCGATGCTGTTGCAAGTGAATTGAAGAGGTTCGGAGGAGAATTGAATCTCTCCGAGGATCAGAAACAGAAGCTGCACACCTTTATGGCAGAAGCCTCCGAAAAGTTGCACGACTACAAGCAACAGAACCCCAATGCGTCAAGAGAGGACCTTATCAAGAAGGTCAGTGAAAATAGGGCGGCCATTCGTCAACGCCTGGTGAATTTCTTGACACCCGAGCAGCTCACCAAATGGGACGCGGAGGTGGCAAAAGCTAAGGAGTTCCTGGGACAGAAGCTAGCTGCCTAGTCTGTGGAACCATTGTTTCATGGTCTTCAACCCGCCGATTCTGCTAATCGGCGGTTTTTTTCTGGATCGTCTATCCGCGCAACCGTCTTCGGCGGCTCGTTGCCGAGGCTTACGAAATAGTTGTGCCAAAAGAGCTTACCGATATCTGCGGTAACCGCCATCGCGAAAGCACCCCAAAACGCGACGCATCGGCTACCGATCCACGGCAGGGTTCGGAGAATGGAAAAGGCGTCGCTTTCGTTAGGAGACACAAATGCATCGGACGCGCTTGACTCTTCGCAGCCAGTTTCACTAGTTCACCGAATAGCCGCGCGGGTTGCTCGGAAAGATTGGATGAGTTGTGTATCGCGCTAGTCGGTCGCACCCTCGGAGAGATCCGCTTTCACCTCTCCACGACGAATAGCGTCAACCAGCGCTGCGTGATCCTCTTCTGTCTGATCGCCATAAGCTTCGGCCCAGCTTGCAAGCGCTTCGTCCAGCACGGTCGAGTTTCCGCAATAACCGGAGATACGAGCTGGATCACCCGTGCGGGCATGTGCGCGGGCCAGGATCGCGCCGCATGCCCAAGCATAGAAGTTGAACGCGGAGCCGGTCAGCCACTCAATCGGCACGGATGCCTTCAGGTTCTTCATCTGCCGAACGTAAAAGTCTCGGCCTTCGATCTCGGTGTAGCCGAGCATCGGGTCAGATGATGCCTGCAGCGCTCGCTGGCCTACTAGTACTCGCTTGCCGTTGTGACGAAATTCTTCCAGCATTGGAGGTACAAAGGGTGCGTGCGCTGCAGCAGCGGCCTCCTTTACCTGCAAAAACAGGGGATCGTCATCGCCGTTTCCAAACAACAGAACCAGGTATGCCCTCGTGCCCACAGATCCGACCCCGACCACTCTGTGGGCTACGTCGGCAGCATAGTAGCGACCCAGCATTACTCGCCGCTCTCGCGACAACGTGAGCGAATATTGGTTGAGGGCCTTGATCACCTTCTGTTTCGTGGTTTTATCGACCTGAGTTAATACGGGCGGGGCTTCCCTGAAGGTCCATCTTCCATTCCGCCCGCGATCGGCCACTTTTGGCAGCAATCCGCGGTTGTCGGTACGCATCGCCTTGGCCACTGTCTTATCGAAGACAGCCTTCGATTTCGCATCCATCTTCGCAACGGGGTTGTCCTTACCGGGGTAGGCGTGAAGATACCAGACGTCCAGAACGCCCATGCCCTGCAGTCGATGAGCGTTGAAGCGATATCCTTCCACACAGCGTCTTACTGCCGCAGCTCGTTCGCGGCGATTCAGACCATTTTGGCGTCCGGCGACGTTGACGCTGGCCGCCAGACGTTTCAGGTCCCACTCCCACGGACCAACGATGGCTTCATCAAAATCGTTAAGATCGAAGACGACCTCGCGTTGCGGGGTTCCATATAAACCGAAGTTGTTCAAGTGAGCATCGCCGTCCATTACTGTGGGAATGCCGCTAATCGGTGTATTGGAGAGATCGGCCGCCATCACACAAGCCGAGCCGCGTAGGAACGCGAATGGCGATGAGGCCATTCGCCCCATACGAAGAGGTATGAGATGTTCTTGCCGTCCCTTGTTGCTCGCCATGACGGTCTTCACCGGATCGGTCCTATGCCTCGACGGTTTCCACTCGGCATGAGACTCCCGCGGAACAGAGTGACGCAGTGCCTTTCCTTCGGCGCGGCGCTTCTCCCACGAATCCGTCTTGTGGCCGAGATCAAATAGCGGTAGCTCTTGAAGCTTTGCGACTGCCATGTCTTGCTCCTCCTGCCCATCCAATTTCCTGATCCTGATCGCCCGGGCCAATCGCTGATCACTTTCTCACTTCACAGCGTTCAGCAACGCCTTCAACACGACAGCTAATGGGATCTCAGCCAGGACAACCGGAATCATCGGCAAGGCGACAGCAAGAGCGAGCACTATGAATGCGCCTTTGTCGACGGGGAAAGGCTGCATCTTCTCTATGTTTTCGTAACTGCTTCCGTAATCAATCAGCGTGCTGATTTCAGGTGCGGTGAGGAATTCCTGCTCGTGGCCCGCGCGATTGAGAATCCATTTCAAATGGAAATCCATGCTGTGTATCTGGCCGAGCGTTCCGTAGTCGAGGATGCCTTGACGCCGCAGCTTGGCCAATCGCGGAACGAAAAACACGAGTGGACCGATAGCTATGAGTAAGATTATGGCCAGCAGGACTGCAGCCTGCAGCCTAAAGCCAACAAGGTGCGCGCCCTGATCGAGGATTTGATGGCGCCAATTAGAGGCAATTGCCGCCGAGATTGCGAAGGCAAACGGAGCATTGCCCATTGGCGAGAGACCCAGGAACCCAATTCCACCGTGGCGGTCTGGATGGGTGGCAATGAGCTGCAAATCCAATCGCGACAGGCGAAAGAGGAAATACGACCAAAGCAGCCATTTCCAGAGACTCAGACCAACCAGAAACTGGTAAATCAGCTGACTGACCAAAGCGTAATACCATCCCGCAGGAAGAAGGTGGCTGGCGCCTTCACCGGCAAGAGCCCAGGGACGAGGTTCGTGAACACGAGAGGAAATAGCGAGAGCCACAGAAATGTAAACAGCAGCGATGATGGCGAGTTCCGGCCAGACTGAATCGCGCCAGCGCAACAGGCTGTGGATGACGAGATCAAGGTCGGCTAGTCCTTTCGGTTTCAATAGTCCAGCGTCGCGCAGGTGCTGCACAATCAAACGAAATCGCGATTCCATCAACACCTGCCCCAACAGCAGGACGGGCACCGCGATCAGCAGGCGACTGGTGACCCGGTAGTCGGCAAGCAGGCTTCGCAAGGCGGAGGGGTGGAAGAGCGCGGTCATCATCACCAGCGGCAGCCATCCCACCGCAATGGCAAGAATGATGCGTCTCCCCAGATTCCAGTGCGTGGAGTCAATCAGACGAGTGGTTTGCTGGGCGCGATAGAACGGTCCTCCACGGATAAGGGAGGCGTCGTCAGAGACGGAGGGCGACACCTGCTGCTGCGGAAGGAAGGGCACGGAGTTAGGCTGAGCCATGGCAGCTCCTGCGATTCTCCCTCCGGGCTACTGGATGAAGTAAAACCAGAGCGAGTAGAGTCCGAGAATAGAAACCAGCACAGCGATGGCGACGCTAAGCGGCCATTTCGCCACCACTGGGATTTCGCCAAGACGTAACCGGCGCAAAACCAGCCAATGTGAAATCGCGGCGATAAGTGTAGCAACCAATCCGATCAGTACAAGTGCCACGCCCATGCGAATGGCTGCCTGATGAAGGCGGACCGATTGTTGGGTGTGGGTGAGCTGTTCGAGCGCGCGAAAAAAGCCGATCATCCCGAAGCCAAAGGTGGCGAACGCCAAGGCGGTGCGAATCCAGGCTAGAGTCGTACGGTCGAGCGCAAGAGAGGTGCGAAACCTGGCGAAACTAGTGCGCTGGCCGGCCAAAGCGGTTTTCGCGTCGGCAACTGGCTCC
>Ga0187776_10000059_pt1 | contig 54727 bp, 59 predicted proteins | sample 0216_BV02_MP12_2_FD_132426 | JGI IMG/M metagenome (GOLD analysis project Ga0187776, IMG submission 132426) | Tropical peat soil microbial communities from peatlands in Department of Meta, Colombia - 0216_BV02_MP12_20_MG | ecosystem: Environmental > Terrestrial > Soil > Wetlands > Peat | place...
AGCGTAGTGTTGCGTGAGCGCTCGTGCAGCGCGCCGGAAGCTGGCGCACATACATGGAAGTTGTGGCAGGGAGGCGCTCATATAGGAAGATAGATGTATATACATATATATGAGGATTCACGATTTTGAGCCGAGTTTGTGCTCCAGGTCTCAGTGAGGGGACATAGGGGACGAACTGGCTAGAGCTGGTTGCGAAGTTCCCGGCGCAGAATCTTGCCGGACGGATTGCGGGGAATAGCGGGCACAAAGCGGACATCGCGGGGCTGCTTGTAGCTGGCAATGCGATCGGCAACGAAAGCGCAGAGTTCGTCCTTTAGTTTGCCGGAATCTACAAAGCCATCGCGAAGGACAATGAAGGCGCAGGGCACCTCGCCGGCACAGTCGTCGGGACGTCCAATCACGCCGCAATCGCGCACCGCGGGATGCTCGAGCAGAGCAGCCTCGATTTCCGCGGGAGCGACCGGAAAGCACTTGTACTTGATCATCTCTTTGCGGCGATCGACGATGTAGTAGAGGCCGAGATCATCTTTGCGCGCGACATCACCCGACCAATACCAGCCATCGCGCAGCACGTCGGCGGTTGCCTGCGGATTCTGCCAGTAACCGAGCATCATTTGCGGACCACGCATGACCAGCTCTCCTGGCTGGCCACAATCGGAGTCGACTTCCGAGTCGGTGCGCGTCACATCAACGATTCGGCAATCGGTCAAAGCTACTGGATGACCGATGGAGCAGGGATTGTCGAGCGGCGGCTTGGTAAATCCAACATGGGTGACAGGCGAAGCTTCCGTCATACCATACCCCTGCGCGATGGTGACGCCGGTGACGGACTTAAGACGTCGCGAGAGCTCGGCGGCCAATGGCGCCGCGCCGGACTTCACCCAGCGCAATTTATGGTTGGCGGGAAATAATCCTTGTTCCGCCGCCTGGATCATGAGATTCACAACCGGGGGCACGCAGGGAAGAAGGGTGACCTGTTCCGAGACCAGCAATTGGAGCGCGCGCGTGAGGTCAAAACGGGGCATCAGCACCAGCGTGCCGCCGGTGATCAGGGATGGATTCATCACCACGTTGAGCCCGTAGATGTGGTAGAGGGGCAGAAAGCATAGGGCGACGCCGTCGTCATATACCGGCATGCAACCAGGGCCATGCATCTGGTAAACGTTGGCGAGCAGATTGAAATGCGAGAGCATCACGCCCTTGGGCAGCCCAGTGGTGCCGCTGGAGTAGGGAAGTGCGGCGATGGTTTCTTTGGGATCGCGGTCGGGTGAAGGGAGCCTGGCTTGGCTAGGACAGAGCAGAGAATCAAAGCTGGAAGATGCAGGAGTGTGCTCGCGGATGGTGTAGACCGCGCGCAGTTGCTTCAATCCCGAGAGATCAATACCCGCGATCAGCGGCCCATCGCTGATGAGCATGACGGCATCCGAATCTTCGAGCTGGTAGCAAACTTCACGCTGTCGATAGCTTGGGTTCAGCGGAGTGGATATGCCGCCGGCAAGCGTGATGGCGTGACAAGCCACGACGAATTCCCAGCAGTTGAACAGGAGAATCGCAACAGTCTCACCCGGCTTGAGTCCGGCGGCCACCAGGCCACGGGCAAGTTGTGTCACCATTTCGCCCAATTCGCCATAGGTGATGCGCCGCGGACCTCCGGCAGCAAACGGATCGACAACCGCAGTTCCCTGCGGCACACGGTGGCAAGTGGCTAGCACCACGTCGTGTACGAAGCGTCCCTCAGGGTTCGCGTAGAGTTGGGTGCGCAGCATTATTCGAGAAGATAGTCAGGAAGAGATTTTTCGCAGAAACTCCCGTTCGTCCATACGATATTTGAAGGCCTTGCGCCCATCGATGAAAACAACCGGCACTTCGTCGGTGAAGCGACGGCGGAATTCCTCGTTGCTATCGACATCCACTTCCTGCCAGCGGAAACCGCCACGCCGCGAGAGCTTCATCAGCGATTCTTTGACGACCTCGCAGAGATGGCAGCCTTTCCTCGAATACAGAACGACTTCGCGGTCCTCTGGCACGGGGGCAGAGTGTAGCACGATTGGGAGGTACGCTACGGACGATCAGTGCTCCGTTCCGCGGCTAAGGAGAGGTGGCGGGACGCTGGCTGGCTCTCCTTTCGCTCAGCGAGCCATATGAGCAAATGCTTGTTGGATGTCGCGGCGGTGAGCTTCCAGCAATCGCTGCTGCCAGCCGTCGTCCCAGGCAGCATGTTTCTTCATGTAGAGCTCCATGTGTCGCAGGGGATCCGTGGGCTGGCTGATGGGTGTACCCAGCGATCTGGACCCCTGGTTTGGCTTTGGCGCGAACCAAGGCTGGCATTCGATCAGCGTAGGTCCATATCCTTTGCGGGCGTGATCAACCGCCTCACGGGTCACCCGATAAATGGCAACCGCATCGCAACCCAGGACAGGAATTCTGGGGAATCCGTGTAACAAGCTCGTGGAATCGTCATGCTGGCCGACAGGCCGTGCCGGTCGGTGGTTGTTGGGAGGAGACTCGACCAGCAATAGCAGAGGCAGCTTGTAACCCCCCGCATAAGCCATTGCACTCTGCCAGCGTGCACTGCTTGCGGACATGTGATTCGCGATCACGAGCACCACATGGGGACGCCCGTTCAGCTTGTAGCCCAAAGCGAGGCCCATGCTGAGGACGAGATCACCTCCCATTACCACCATAGACTTATCAAGCGGGAAACCGAGTTCGCCATTGCGCGTCTCAACAACCGGCGAAGAATTCTGGAATACTTCCGACACTGCCGCGCTGAGCCTAGCGCCGCGGGCGATGGGAATCATGGCATTGGGAGCGGGCAACACTGCCACATCCTGTGGCTGGAGGTCGATGGCTGCGGCGACGCGAGAGGCTTCACAGCCGATCGCCGTTGCGTAGGGGCGAGGCAGGCGCAGCTTAACAGCACGCTGGTCCACCATGCGGCACAGCAACATGGACGAGTAAAGCCGTCGCAGAAGATCACGCCCCAGGGGATGGTCAGGGATACGGGCACCGGCTGAGGATGAGACCGCGGATGGAGGAGAGGGTGGCAAGGCACGAGTCTCTGGCTGCGTCGGGCGCGTCATGGTGCTGGAATTTTAGCTTAGACGGCCGCGCGTCACGAATTTGCTGGCCTGACCATTTGTTCTTAATATACCTTGACACGTATATGTCCAAAAGAGTATATAAAGAGAGTGGAATCTGCCTTCGAAATCATTGCGGAGCCGAACCGCCGCGCGATATTGAGCCTGCTGGTCTGGTCACAACGGTCGGTGGGAGAGATCGAGCGCCAGCTTCGTATGCCGCAGCCGACCGTGTCAAAACACCTGCGGGTTCTGCGCGAGGCCGGTTTCGTGGAGTCCACCGTGGATGCACAGCGCCGTCTTTACCGGCTGAAGCCTGAACCGTTTCGGGAGGTGGATGCCTGGCTGGCGCAGTTCCGCCGACTCTGGAACGCTCACGTAGATGCTCTCGAACGCCACCTCGACCGCATGGATCCATCCACAGCAACGAAAACGAAGGCAAGGAAGACAAGGAGAGGAAAATGAGCGATCGCGCGCAGTACACGCCGGGTCCGGCCAGCGGGGCGCAGATAAAGAAGGAAGAGACACAGAACGGCAAAGACAAGTGGACGCTCATTCTCGTCCGCGAACTGCGCCACCCGCCGGAAAGAGTCTGGCAGGCGCTTACCGATCCGGTGCATTTGCGCGAGTGGGCTCCCTTCGACTCCGATGAGAGCCTGGGTAGGGTTGGAACGGTGAAACTCGCCTGGGTGGGAACGCCGCAGGTTGTGGAGATCAGAGTGACGCGAGCCGACGCTCCCAGGTTGCTTGAGTACGACGATATGCGCTGGGAACTCGAGGCCGTTGGCAGCGGCACGCGCCTGACGTTGTGGCACAACATCGATCGCCGCTTCATCTCGTGGGGCGCCGCGGGCTGGCACATCTGCTTCGACGTCCTTGAGCGGCTGCTCGCGGGAGAGCCGATTGGCCGCATCGTCGGCAGCGACGTCATGAAGTTCGGCGGCTGGCAGCGATTGCAGGCCGAGTACGCCAAGCAGTTCGGTGTTGAAACACCCAACCGGCCGCCTGAGGCGGCTCAAGAGTCGTAAATCGAGGAGATCATGACCCCAGGCACGCAACGTACGATTTTTCGCTGGATTCACATCGTCTTTGCCATTCCGATACTCGGCTATATCTATAGTCCGTTTGAAAGGCTCCCCGATTACGCTCCCGCAACTCGGTTTGTCTTCCTTCCTGTGATGGTCCTTACAGGATTGTGGATGTGGAAGGGCCATGTCGTTCGACGACTGATTTCGAAAAGATCGGTTTGACCGAGGTTAGCGTCCAAAAACGGGACGGCGGATATTCCTCTACCCGGTTGAGGGCGCCCGTCCCTACATGAGCGGAGATTGCAGGCCACGCTAAGCGAAGCTAAATTATCTGCGAGAGTAGGAGCTAACATGAAAAATCCCATTTCGCTGGAATCTGCCTCTGCATCAATCGACCAGAAGATCAAGGAACTTGGCGACTGGCGCGGGAAGACGCTCGCCAGAGTGCGCGAAATCATGCACGAGGCGGACCCGGAGATCGTCGAAGAGTGGAAGTGGGCCAAGGCGACATCGCCGGGGACACCCGTCTGGTCCCATGGGGGCATCGTCTGCACGGGAGAGACGTACAAGAACGTCGTCAAGATGACGTTTGCCAGGGGAGCGGCGTTGCCGGACCCTTCCGGTCTATTCAACTCCAGCCTGGAAGGGAATGTCAGGCGCGCGATTGACTTACACGAAGGCGACATGATCGATGAGGTGGCCTTGAAGGATCTCATTCGCGCTGCCGTGGCGCTCAATCTCGAGGGCAAAAACCAGCCAAAGCCCAAGCCCCGGCACCCGGGCAAGACCTGAACATCCCCACTCAAGCCAAAGGTGAGATTGAATGGGGTACCCGCCGGGTACCTTCATCACAACAAGTCCAGGCTGAAACAACTTCCACCAGGCGTAGGACTGTAACCGTTCAATCCAGTTGCCAATCGGCGGCGGCATATTTCAACATGGCTGTGGATTCCCTTGTGGAAAAGCGGGGTCAAATTTGTGTAACTCCATTAAGCTCCCGTTATTTCTACGGAATGCACTTTATGGGGTGCGAAGAATTTCATCAGGCGATCGTTGAAGTGGCATAGACATAAGTTGTTATCTTGCAAAGAAGTTACAAATATGCTGGTGCGATTTTCCCGAAAAAGGTCGCTGAGGCAGCGTTTTGAAGAACCGAATTGACAAGTTGCTGGTGGAGCTCGGGCTGGTGGCTTCGCGCGAGCGCGCCCAGGCACTGATCCTCGCCGGACGCGTGCTGGTGAACGAACAGAAGGTAGAAAAGGCGGGAACTGCCGTGGATGTCGGGGCGCGGATACGTCTGCTGGGCGAGGATCTCAGATACGTGAGCCGTGCGGGGCTGAAGCTGGAGGCCGCGCTCGAGCACTGGCAAATTGATGTTCGCGGTCTGACCTGCGTCGATGTAGGCGCCTCAACTGGCGGCTTCACCGACTGCCTGCTGCAACATGGCGCTGGGCGGGTGATCGCGATCGACACCGGCTATGGACAGATGGATTTGAAAATTCGCGAGGATCCCCGGGTGCGGCTCCGGGAGAAAACCAATGCACGCTACTTGCAAGCCGGAGATCTCGGGGAACCAGTGGATCTGATTGTCATAGATGTCTCGTTCATTTCGGCGACATTGGTGATTCCTGCCGTGGTGGAGGCAGCCATACAAAATGACACGCGTGATCAGGCGCGACCGAAGCAGATGATCGTGCTGGTGAAGCCGCAGTTCGAGGTCGGGCGTGAGCATGTCGGGAAGGGAGGAATCGTGCGCGACACGGAGCAGCAGGCGTCAGCGGTGGCCAAAGTTCGACAGGCGGTGGAGCAGTCCGGCTTCGACACGGGATCGGAAATCGAATCGCCAATCCTTGGGACAGAAGGGAATCGTGAGTTTTTGCTGTACGGCAGGCGCAAGCAGGGGAACTAGCGGGGCGGCATGCAGACTCAATCCAGCGGTGGAGCTGCATACGTAAATCACACCCTACAATCTTCATGTGCTCGGCACCTTTCCTCCGAGCCTTGGTTCGTTGAGCGCACCAAGTGTACGCGGCGGCTGGGAGCCGACACGGTTATCGAATCAGCCCCCAATTCTCAAGTACGAATTTGATCCTCTTGAAACGAGGCCATGCGGGAGTCTAAGCTTTGGGCATAGCGCAGGAGGGTAAGATGCGAGATCAACAGATACGTGCGGCGCTGGATCAGCATTGGGCGGCCTCCGACGCCAACGATTTTGAAACAGAGCACCGCATCTATCACGAGGACGCGGTGCTGGAATACCCACAATCAGGCGAGCGAATACCCGGTCGCCTCAACATACAGATCACCCGCTCTATCCAGCCGAACAAGAAGCGCTTTACTGTCCAGCGAATCATTGGCAGCGGCGACCTTTGGATCACCGAATTCATCCTGTCCTATGACGGCAAGCCATCCTACACCGTGAGCATCATGGAGTTCAGGGGCGACAAGGTTGCGCGAGAAACGCAGTACTTTGCGGATCCATTCCAGCCCAGCCCAGCTCGCGCTCAGTATGTGGAACGGATGGACACGCAATCTCAAAGCGCGGGGACTCGCTAATCACACCGGTGGTTTGCGACAACCTCGCGGCGCCTTCAAACCGCAAAGGGAAATAGCACTTGTACCGTACAGCACGCGCAAGTAGGAGAACTGTCCCGGTTACCATTTGGCGATTACGACTGAAATCGATCCATTCTGTACAATCCCAGCAACATGAAATCTGCAGGCATCGTATCCAAGCCGGAGAAGCCGGAGCTGTCGAAGCTGGTGCCGGAGCTGACCCACTGGCTCGAAGACCATGGATATCAGGTGTACATCGACCAGGAGACCGCCACCTACGTTCCGGGAGGCGGCGAAGTGCTGGAACGGGAGAAGCTTTCATCGAAGCAATTAAACTTCGTAGTCGTACTGGGAGGGGACGGAACCCTGCTCTCGGCGGCGCGCGCCGTGGCGGCTGCGGGCACTCCGATTTTGGGGATCAATCTCGGATCCCTGGGTTTTCTGACGGAAGTTCCGACTGGGGAGATGTATGCGACACTGAGGGCCATCAATGAGAACTGCTGCGAGGTGGAAAAACGATCGATGCTACAGTGCTGCCTGATGCGCGGCGAGCGCTGCGCTTCCGACTACCTGGCATTGAACGATGCCGTCGTAGCCAAGAGCGCCATAGCCCGCCTGGCGAACTTTGATCTCTATATCAACCGTGCCTTTGTGTCCAACTATCGCGGCGACGGGCTGATTATTTCTACCCCAACCGGTTCGACGGCGTACTCTTTGGCCGCAGGCGGACCGATCCTGATGCCTTCAGTCGAGGGACTGGTAATTTCTCCCATCTGCCCGCATGCTCTCACTCATCGTCCGCTGGTGATCCGCGATTCGGTCGAGATCGAGATTGTCGCCAAAAGCTCAGGCGAGCAGGTATTTCTGAGCATCGATGGTCAGGTGGGCATGCCGGTGGAGGATGGCGATCGCATAGTGTGCCGGCGATCCCAGCACGTTACTAAGCTGCTGCGGCTGCATAAGACTTTTTTCGATGTCCTCAGAACCAAGCTAAAGTGGGGGCAGCGTTAGGCGGGTTCGGGGCGCGTCAGGCAAGCCCAAGGACATGATAATTCGCTGAAGGGTCCCGTAATCAGGCTGTAACTTGGAGGAAGATGGTACGCGAACAGATTCTTGATTCCGGCAAGCTGCCGATTAACTATGCAGAAGGACCGGATTCGGGCCCACCTCTGCTGCTCCTGCATGGCCTCTCGCAGCGCTGGCAGGTGTTCCAGCCTGTCCTGACCGACCTGGCCGACTTCTGGCACGTTTATGCGCCCGATTTTCGCGGACATGGAAAGTCGGGACGCGCGCCGGGAGCCTACCGCGGAGAAGACTACGCGGCCGATGTCATCCACCTGATCGAAACTAAGATCAGCAAGCCGGTGGCGATCTTCGGGCATTCGCTGGGCGGAATGGTGGGAATGTACATCGCTGCCCAACATCCGGATCGAGTGAGAGCGCTTGCACTCGGGGATACGGGAATCCACCTGGAAAGCTACGAGAGCAGCTCTTATCGTTCGCTGTTTGAAGGCGTGGAGAACCGGCTGCAGCCGGGCATGAAGTTGAAAGAGCTGGCGGCGGCAGTCTCTGACATGTGGGTGGATTTGCCGGATGGCGCACGCGCACAACTCAAGCACATTGCGGGTAACGACGCGGCGACGCTACGCTGGTGGGCCAGCAGCTTATTGCAGCTCGATCCCGATACCATTCGCATGACCCTGGACGGACGCTCCGGACGCAACTGGGACGCCGAGGGCATCATGAAGAACATCGCCTGCCCCACGCTGCTGATCCAGGCCGATCCTGCCCGCGGTGGCGTCATGACTGACCGGGATGTCCGCAGCGCGCTAACCCTGCTGCGCGACGCGTTACATGTCCGGTTGAATGGCGTGGGGCATTCACTGCAGCGGCACGAACCTCAGGTGGTGCTGCGGGTACTGATGAATTTCCTGGGGGCACTGGAGTAGCCCTTGCATGCCGCGGTGCAAACATGATTGCCACCCATCCTTTGCCAACGCTCAGGGTGGGGCACCCGCTGAGATGGCTTCTCACAGAGCTTCTTCTTCGATCGTAAGCTGATCATTGATGTTTTCGCGGCGGCGGATGAGCTGCGAGCTGTTGCCTTCCACGAGCACTTCGGCGGCGCGAGGTCGGGTGTTGTAATTCGACGAAATCGACATTCCGTACGCACCCGCGTCGAGGATGGCGAGTAATTCGCCTTCGGAGGCGCCGGGTAGCCGCCGGTCGCGTGCAAAAAAGTCTCCTGTCTCGCAGATGGGTCCCACCACATCGAACTTGTGGCTTGGCTGACTGGAGGGCGCGACGGGAACGATTTCGTGGTGCGCGCCATACAGAGATGGGCGAATGAGGTCGTTCATAGCGGCGTCAACTACGAGAAAGCGCTTCGAGCCATTGCGTTTGCGGTAAAGGACGCGTGTGAGCAAGACGCCGGCTGGCCCGACAACCGCCCGCCCGGGTTCAAGTAACACTTTAACTCCCAGAGCGGCTAGAGGCTCGGTGATTGCGCGGGCGTAAGTGCGCAACCGCACGGGAAAATCCGCGGCTGAGGATTCGTGGTAGGAAATCCCCAGACCTCCTCCGGCATCGACATAACGAATCTGGTGGCCATCGGACTTCAAAGCACGGACCAGGCGGGCCACCCGCTCGATGGCGGCTCGAAAAGGATCGGGAGAGACAATTTGCGAACCGATATGAACGCTTACTCCCGCAACCTCCAGCCCGCGAAGACGAGCCATTTCGAGGTAAAGCTTGCGGGCGGCGGAGATTGGGACTCCGAATTTGTGTTTCTGGAGGCCGGTAGATATGTAGGGATGGGTTTCCGCAAACACGTCGGGATTCACGCGCAGGGCAACGCGGGCGGTTTTGTGGAGATGGGCAGCCCGTTGCGCGAGCAGGGTCATCTCACCTTCACTCTCCACGTTGAAGAGCAGAATGCCGGCATTGAGGGCCTGATCCATTTCTTGCGCGGTCTTACCGACGCCGGAGAAAACCACTTGCTCCGCCGCTCGCGGGGCAACTCGCAGAACGCGCTCCAGTTCGCCGCCAGAGACGACATCGAACCCCGATCCCAGGCCAGCCAGAAGTTTCAGGATCGAAAGATTGGAGTTCGCTTTGACTGAATAGCAGATGGCATGGGGACATTCGCCGAAATCCGCATCAAAGGCCAGGTAACGGTCACGAATCGTGGAGGCGGAATAGACATAAAGGGGAGTGCCGTAGGTCCCAGCCAGGCGTTGCAGGGGGATATTCTCGCAATGCAGAACGCCTGCGGACTTTGCTTTGCCGGACCCTTTGTAGGCGAATGCGGGTGGCCGCCCTGCGAATTTCGAATGCCGTGCCGTCATTGGGACTGGGCAACAGCGGAATCAACCACCTTGAGCGCAACTATGGTTTGATCGTCGAACTGGGGAGCTCCAGCAACATGCTGACACACGGCGTCAAACAGAGCCTGGACGATCTGGGAAGCGCTGTCGTCGCAATGACTCTTGACGAGTTCTTCCACACGTCCGCGGCCGAACAGCACGCCGTGAGGATTGGCTGCGTCGGAGATACCATCGCTGAAAAAGAGAAACACATCGCCGGGCTCGCCCTGAAAGCTGAGCTCGTCGTAGTCCACCTTGTCAAAGAGTCCCAGAGGAAGGCCGGTAGCTTCGATGCGCTGGACCTCGCCATTATGACAATAGATGGGCCTCGGCATGCCTGAATTGGCGACTTTCAGCACTCGTTGATCATCCTGCCAGATGGTGTAGAGCAGGGTGACGTACTGGGTGTCTACTCGCCGCTCCCCGAGCGACGCATTAATGCGCTGCAACATCTCGGCAGCGCCGGGCCGCTCGGCAGCCTCGGACCGCAAAATTCCGCTGACCAGTGAGGCATAAAGAGCAGCCGCCGGACCCTTGCCGCTGACGTCGCCGATAGCCACAGCGGTGCAGGATGTGCATCCCTGGGAAGTTGTGGGATAGGTGACGAAGTCGTAGAGATCGCCTCCGATTGCCTGTGCCGGCTGAAACTTCGCCGCTACCTGCGCGCTACGAAGGCGGGGGTATCCTGCCGGCAGCAGGCGGAATTGCAATTCACGCGCCAAGGCAAGATCGTGCTCTAAGCGCTGCTCCTGCCGGGCGACTTGCTCGTACAGGCGGGCATTCTCGATGGCGATCGCAATCTGGGCTGCCAGCGTGGAAAGGGTGCGCAGGTGATCTTCATTGAAGTAGCGGCGGCGAGTGTGCTCCAGGTCGAGAACCCCGATCACCTTGCCTTTGTAAATCAGCGGGACTGCCAACTCGGAACGAGTCTCGGGATTGACGTTGATATAGCGTGGGTCCTTGGTGACATCCGGCACCAGCACGGGCTCATGGTGGGCCGCGGCGTATCCGACAATTCCATGACCGATAGGGATTTGCTTTTTGATGTTGATGCTTTCCTTGAAGCGGATCGAAAAGCGGTGTTCGAGCTGTTTTTTCTCGTCGTCGATGAGCAGGATGCTGAACATCTGGTAGTCGATGAGCCGGCTGAGGTCCTCCGCGATGCGCTTCAGTAATTCATCGAGATTCAGAATGGAAGTGATTTCCCGGCTGATTTCGTTTAACAGTTGCAGCGTCTTGGCCTGACGGGAAACACGCGTGTAGAGCCGCGCATGCTCGATGCCAATCGCGATGCGCGAAGCGATCAAGGTGAGAGTCTGCGCGTGCTCGGGCGTGAAATAGTCTGGCTGCGGCGCCTCGATGTCGATCACTCCGATGACACGGTTCTTGAAAATCAGAGGGATTGCCAGCTCCGACCGTACATGGGGATTTCCCTCGATGTATTGCGGTGCTGTTCGGACGTCGTTGACCAGCACGGGTTCGCGGCGCTGGACCGCCAATCCGGTAACTCCATGTCCGACCTTGATGCGCATGCGCTCCACCACTTCTTGTTGATAGCCAACAGCGAAGCGGAAGCGCAATTCCTGAGTTTTGTCGTTCAACAGAAGAATGGCGAAGATTTCGTAATCGATAATGCGGCGAACCAGTTCCGCAATGCGGCGCAGAATGGTGTCAAGATCCAGCGTGGTGTTGACGAGATCCGCCACCTGGAGCAGCAAGGCCTCAACATCGGGCGCGGGGCGCTGGATTTCTACGGAACTCATATGCCTGGATCAGCCCCATGATAGCAGGGTGATTAGAAGGACCCACTTCGACCCGGGATGGGGGCGCCTTTCCTGAAGTCTACTGCATTTCCGGGGGCAGGACGCAAACATCGGGCAGATTGCGGTAGCGCTCGGCGTAGTCCAGGCCATATCCGACGACGAATTCATCAGGAATGACAAAGCCGACGTAGTCAGCCGTCACCGGCGCAATGCGTCGCGAGACTTTGTCGAGTAGGGCTGCGATCTTCAGCGTCCTCGGCTGGTGGGCCAGGAACTTCTTGCGCAAAAAGCTGATAGTCAACCCAGTATCGAGGATGTCTTCCACCAGGATGATGTTCCGGTCCTGAATGGACTGATCCACGTCTTTGACGAGGCGGACTTCACCGCTGCTCTGCTTTTCGGTCCCATAACTGGATACGCTGATGAAATCGAAGGTGGCGTCCAAGCTAATCTGGCGCGCCAGGTCGCCGAGAAAGATGCTGGCTCCCTTCAGCACGCCTACCAGCACGACCGATTGTCCGGCGAAATCCCGCGAGATCTCGGCGCCCAGTTCGGCCACGCGCCGCGCAATCTGCTCGCGCGTGTACAGAACCTTTAATTGAACAGTAGGGGCTGTGGAGGGCATGCGTCAGTTTAAAACAGCACTGAGCAATCAGCAATCAGTCGGAAAACGTTCACACCCCACCCTGTCGCGTCAAAAGCAGACGACGAGGATGGGGCAACCCGGCACCTCAGCAATCAGACTGTTAGACTCAATTTAGGCTTCAGCCGATCTCGCGTCAGACTCGGTTTGATGCGCTTCGCGCCCGCGGCTACAATGCTCGGTCCTACTGGACGAGTGCTACTGATGGGTGCAAGCATGAATTTGAAAGGCGTGAAGATCACGTGGTTGGGACATTCGACGTTTCGCATCGAAACCCCCGCAGGTAAAACCATCTACGTGGATCCCTGGGTGCAGGGAAATCCTAGGTGCCCCGAGAATGAGAAGCAGCCGAAGAAGGTCGACGTGATGTTGTGCACGCATGGGCATGGCGATCATATTGGCGATGCAGTGGCGATCGCACGGAAGTTCAATCCCACGGTGGTGGGAATATACGAGCTATGCCTGTGGATGCAGAAGAAAGGCGCCCAGACCATCTCACCGATGAACAAGGGCGGGACGCAGACGGTGGCGGGAGTCAAAGTGACCATGGTCCATGCCGATCACTCCTGTGGCATCCAGGAGGATGATGGCTCGATCGTCTATGGCGGTGAGGCCTGCGGCTATGTGATGGAATTCGAAAACGGACTGAAAATTTATCATGCCGGCGACACCGCCGTATTCGGTGATATGGAGATTATTCGCGAGCTGTATGCGCCGGAGATTGCCATGCTCCCCATGGGAGATCATTTCACCATGTCGCCGCGTGAGGCAGCTTATGCCTGCCGCCTGCTGCACCCGAAGGCGGTGATCCCGATGCACTTCGGAACGTTCCCCATGCTCACAGGCACGCCCGCGGATCTGAAGAGACTCACGGCTGATCTGGGAGTGCAGATCGTAGAGATGACCCCCGGCCAGACACTGGGATAGGGGATGCCTTCGGAATTTCAGATCGTAAGGAAACTATGCGATTCAATCAAAGCAAGTATCCCGATGCGCAAGTGATCACCGGCGAAGAAGTCGAGAACTATCTTTATTCCATGCTGCCGGAACGCGATGAGGTTCTGCGCGAGATGGAAGCACAAGCGGAAAAGCGCAACATCCCGATCGTGGGCCCAGTGGTGGGCAGGTTTTTCTATCAACTGGCAGGGATGATCGGGGCCAGAAGAGTATTTGAGATGGGTTCTGCGATCGGGTACTCCACCATCTGGTGGTCACGAGCGGTGGGCAAAGAGGGCAAAGTCGTTTACACCGATGGCAGCGCAGCGACCGCCGAGGAGGCGCGCGGATACTTGAGGCGCGCGGGCGTGGCCAGCCAGGTGGAAGTCAAAGTCGGGGATGCGCTGGAAATACTGTCGGAGCAGACCGGAGAGTTCGACATCGTGTTCTGCGATGTGGACAAGGAGGACTATCCGCGCGCCTTCCGGCTGGCGAAAAGCCGGGTGCGCAAAGGCGGACTGTTCGTCGCGGACAACGTGCTGTGGAGCGGGCGCGTAGCCTACGCCGCAGGAAATCCCGGGCTAGAGAAGAAGGCAGAGCCGCAGGACAGCACCCGGGCAATCGTGGAATTGAATCGCAGTCTCTACGAGGCAAAGGATTTCTACACGACCATCGTGCCTTTGCGAGATGGCGTGGCGATAGCCTGGAAGATGTGAGCCAACGACGGTAGACACGATGACACCAGAACAGTTCAGGGGCACGCTGCAAGGTCTCGCTGACGCCTGGTCGAAGAAAGACTACGAGCGGGCGGCGAGTCACTTCGCCCCGGATGTGAAGTACGGCGATCCCACCCGCTATCTTTTCGCCAACCGGGATGAGCTGCTGGCCTTTTTTCGCAATGATGAAGGTTATGATCAGCTGACGGAATGGCATCACGTGTTGTTTGACGAGAAGGCTCAGATAGGCGCAGTCGAGTACACGTATCAGGGCACCTACCGCTATCATGGCGTCGTGTTAATCAAGCTAGCTGGAGACAAGATCACGCACTGGCGCGAGTATCAGCACATTTCCCCTAAAGGCTGGCGGGAGTTCGTGGGCGCGACGTGGTTTTGAAGATTGCCTCTCTTAATGGCTAACCTACATACTGGCCACCGGAATCGCGGTCACATCCTCCACTAGCCCGACTTCTTTCTGCAGGAAGGGTTCCGCGTATTCGACGCCGGCCAGCAAACCGTAGAACCGGGCCATAGTTTCGATCTGCTGGCGGATGTCCCGCTCGGGGACGAAGACGTCCGATCCCGCCTCTTGTGTCGCGTATTGCGATTTGTAGGCCATGAGCGCGCGAAAGCGAGCTTCGAACTGCTCGCTGATATCCACTACGAAGGTTGGGCGGACGTCGTAATACAACGTGGCGTAGAGAATTTTGTTCGGACGGTGAGGCGAGCCGGTTGCGGGAAGTTGCCATCCGGCGGGCCAGGGCGGAGGCGAATACGTCATCTCGAGGCTCGCCGCGGTCACCGAGCTCAGATCAAGCTTCTTCAGCCCCGCGAGGAAACACGCTTCGTAGCCGAGAGTGGAGGCCGTGTAGTGGTCAGGATGACGGCCCTGCCAGTAGGGAAGTATGACTACCTTCGGCTGGAGTGCGCGCACTACGGCGGCGATCTTCAGGCGGTTGGGCAAAGTGTTCTCCAAACGGCCGTCAGGGAGGTCAAGAGCGCCTCGCCAGGAGACGTACAGGATGCGAGCGGCTTCCGCGGCTTCGCGGCGCCGGTCGTCGGCGGTGCCGCGGGTGCCCATCTCCCCACGCGTAAGGTCGAGAATCGCGGTGCGATGACCGCGTTGCGCCATCTTCAGCAGCGTGCCTCCGCACGTCTGCTCGACGTCGTCACGATGAGCGGCAATGGCGAGAATGTCGGCTTGCGGGGCAGAAGCGGCGGGCACTCCCGGCGTCGCTGGCGTCACTTTTTGCGCTCAATCAGGAAATGGGCGAGGTCTTTGAGCGTGCCGGCGCGCGCTCCGAAGGGATCGAGCATGGAGCAGCCGGACTCGACCAGAGCGCCAGCTTTGCGGATCGATTCTTCTAATCCAAACAGTGACGGATAGGTCGCTTTGTCGGCGGCGGTGTCTTTGCCGGCGGTCTTGCCTAATTGCTCGGAGGTCTGGGTGACATCAAGCACATCGTCGATGATCTGGAACGCCAGCCCAGCCGATTGGCCGAAGCAACGGATGCGCTGGATCTGATCTTCGGAAGCTCCGGCATAGCGGCCACCGCTGGTGAGGCTGGCAGTGATAAGGGCGCCGGTCTTGGACCGGTGAATGTATTCCAGCGTATGGGCGTCAGGGTGTTGGCGCTCGGCCTCGAGATCCATCACCTGGCCGCCGATCATGCCATCGATGGTGCCGGTAGCGTGGGCGATGTCGGAGATGATGCCGACGCGCGCTTCCGCAGAACAGGCGAGCCCGGCCAGGACCTCGTAGGCGTAGGTTTGCAGGGCGTCGCCGGCGAGGATTGCCGTAGCTTCGCCAAAGGCTTTGTGGCAGGTAGGCACCCCACGGCGGAGATCGTCGTTGTCGAGCGCGGGAAGGTCGTCGTGGATGAGCGAGTAGGTGTGGAGCATCTCCAGGGCGGCGCCCAGGTCAGCGATCCCGTCGGGCATGGTTCCTGCCACCATGCGGCTGGCCTCCATGCAGAGGATAGGCCGCAGCCGTTTACCACCCGCGAAGACTGAGTGCCGCATTGCCTGATGGATTGAGGGGGGAAACTGCGTGGCAGGCGGCAAAAGGTGTTCCAGAGCCTGGTCGCAACGAAGGCGCCCCTGTTCGAGAGTCTCCTGCAGCATAAGTTGCTCAGTATAAAACACGGCCCCGGACGGTGGCCCGGGGCTCAAATGGCTGGGATTTGAAGGCAAGAACTCTAAGCCGCCGAGATATGAGAGATCTCGGCGTAGTGACGGGCGGCATAAGTGATGCCGGCCACGTCATTGGTAGAGCAGCAATCGACTGCACCAACAGCCAGCACTCTGGCCCATAACTCTTCATCCGCCAGGCGGTGGATACACACGAAGCCAACTTGCGGAAAGTCATGACAGAGCTCTTCGAGTTCCGCAGGAGCCAAGAGTTCCAAGTCGAGAACCGCAACGTCAATAGCTTGCTCGGCCATCGTGGATCGCATGTCATCGATAGAACCGACCATCCCCACCGAACGAAAATGCGAGCGCAGAGACTTGGCGAGCGTTGTTGCAGCCACGAAATCCTGATGCGCAACGACAATGCGGAGAGGCTGCATGAACGGACCCCTTGTGAAATGGTTGGTCTGTGGCGAACCACAGAATTTAAGGTGAATTGACGAGGGACGTTACTTCCTGGTTTCTGCTTTATCAGCCAGAGCTTCGAACGACTCTGCCTGCATTTTGCCGTTTTGCTTCAGCAGGATCTCAACCTTGCCTTCGGCCTCTTCGAGTTCCTTCCGGCAGGAGTTCGACAATTGCACTCCTTCTTCGAAAAGCTTGAGGGCCTGCTCCAGAGCAATATCGCCGCGTTCGAGTTCGTCAACGATCTTCTCCAGCCTCTGCAGACACTCCTCAAATTTCGGCAAGCCCGATCCTCACAAACCAATTCTACTGCAAAGGTCGGGATCAAGATTCAGAAACGCAAACGTTTTTACAAATTTCGGACACCTGTTTTGGAAGGCGCTTCAGGACAGGGAGAGCTGGCTCGGGGGCGAATGTGCGACGCTCTCAGTTCAGAGATCCCCATTCCGGGATTCGTCGCGGCGTCTGCCGTAGACCATTGCCAAGCCAACCATGCCGCCCATCAGCCCGAGGGTAGGGAAGAGCATTACTGCGACCGCGCGGCTGAGCGCGTTCTGGCTGCGGTGGTCCGCATGCTTGGCTGAGGCATAGCACATTGCACAGCCCTGGGCGAAAGCAGGGGAAACGGAAAGCACAAGCCCGAGCATGGTGATCGCGGCTCTCATTGAGCACCTAGTTTCAGGATCCGGTATGCGTCGGGGAAGAAGATGCACATCAGGCACAAGCAGACTACCCCGGAGATCATGATGATGCGGCGCATGCGGGGCATCTCATACTTCATGTGCATGAACCAGGCAATGATCAGCGCAGCTTTCACGATCGATAACGCCATCAGGAAGCTGAGCATACGCACCGGCGATAGCTGCTGATAGGCCAGCATGACTTCCATCCCGGTAAGAACCAGCAGCGAAATCCAGACTACGTAAAAAGGCGTTTTCGAATGATGCCGATGGGCATCTTCTACCTGCGCAATCACCGCGTCTTCGCTTGCCATCCCCAACTCCTATGTAATCTTGGTAGACATCAGGTAGACCATGGGAAAGATGAACATCCAGACCAGGTCTACGAAGTGCCAGTATAAGCCGCTGACTTCCACATCTTCCGGTTTGAAATACTTGCTGCCGGTGCGAATCGCGATGATTCCGAGATAGATCACCCCGATGGTGACATGTGCCATATGCAACCCGGTGAGTGTGAAGAAAGTCCCTCCAAATTGTGGAGCGCCCCAGGGGTTCTTCATTGGGGTCATGCCTTCGGAGATCAATCCCATCCACTCGCGCAGGTGCAGAACGATAAACATAGTTCCGCAGAACATAGTGGCGAGCAGCCATCCGATGGCGGCCTTCCGGTTATTAAAGCTGGCGGCGGAGACGGCCATGACCATGGTCAGCGAGCTGGTAAGCAGGAAACCAGTCATCACGGTGGCATTGATGATGCTGCCGGAGTGGAAGGGAGTGGGCCAGTCGGGGTTGGAGATGCGCCCGTAGGTGTAGGCAAAAAGCAGGGCTCCAAAGGTCAATGAATCGGAGAGCAGAAACAGCCACATGCCGATCTTTTTCGAGTAGGTCCCGAATAAAGACGGCTCATATGGCCGTTCCAAAGCATGCTCCACTACAGTATCCGCCATACGTGAGCTCCAAAAACAGCAATCAGTAGTTCGCAATTAGGAGTCGAGGCTGCGCCTCGACCTCCCAACCTAGCCAAAAACGGGCTAGGATGGGCACCCGCCGCAATTAGCACTAAATGCATAGATCCTTCGCCCGGCGAGCGGGCTCAGGATGACTTCCTCTAAAGCGGAACTGCGCTCCGCCTGAACGGACGGGACATCGGTTCCCACACGGTTCTTTTCAAGCTTCGAACTTCAACAGCGCGAAAATATAAAGCCACAACAGAGCCATGAAGTGCCAATACCAGGCGGTGATGTCCACGATGATGCGCCGGCGCTCCAGGGCTCGTGTGCGGAACGTCACCATTGTCGCTGCGTAGAGCAGGGCGATCAAGCCTCCTATCAGGTGCAGGCCGTGCATTCCGGTCAGAACATAGAAGAATGAACTGCTGGGATTGCTTGCGAGATAGAAGCCGCGCCGTGCCAGCTCCTTCCAGGCCATCCACTGCCCGATGAGAAATGCGAAACCCAAAAGCAGCGTGAGCTGCAGCCAGGGAATGGAGGTCCGCTTCCCGGCCGCGATTCCAGGGATAGCCACCACAGGAGCGATCACCGCCGCCTGAAAGGCGCTTCTGCGGGCCATCTCAATGGTGAAGCTGGCAGCCAGAATAAAGAAGGTGTTGATCATCAGCAGGCCCATGGGCAGGCTGAGCGGCCGCCAATCGTTGACGTAGGTCTGCGTTTGCGAATCCCAGGTTCCAAGGCCCTGACGAACGATATACGCGCTGGTGAAGGAGACAAAGAGCATGAGGACGGCCGCGAGTCCTACGGCAAGACCCAGGCGGTAGCGCCGCAGGGTCTCGCCAAAATCGGGGGCATTGTCGCCGCGCCCGCCGCCGCCACCTCCGCCGGGATAGCGTGAGATCGGGCCTCCGCCGCCACCACCGATCCGTGGCTTCGGTTCCGTAATGGTTGAACTGAATGTCGACATAACACTTCTTGGATTGGATTCTCCGCCGCCTCGTTGCTCCTAGTGTTTGGCCACGGGAACCGCGGGATCGGTCTGCATTATGTAATCCTTCGCGGCGCCCGGCACCCCGTACTCATAGGGACCATTGTTTACCACTGGGATCTTCCCCGCAAAGTTGTCGTGCGGCGGAGGAGTGGCAGTGGTCCACTCTAATGTTGTCGCTTCCCAGGGGTTGTCGGATGCCTTCTTGCCTTTGAACATGCTCCACAACAGATTGAACAAGAAGATGAACTGAGCCGCAATGGTCAGAATCGCCGCGAGGGTAATGAAGAACTCAACGGGCTTCAAAGGATGCAGGAACTGCACCACATCCAGTGACGAATAGCGGCGCGGACGTCCGGCGAGCCCCTCGTAGTGCATGGGCATGAAGATGGCGTAGGTGCCGATGAAGGTCAGGAAGAAATGAATTCTTCCCAGCGTCTCATTCATCATTCGGCCGAACATCTTCGGGAACCAGTAATAGGTAGCCGCAAAGATCCCGAAGATGGCGGCAACACCCATGATCAAGTGGAAGTGAGCCACCACAAAAAACGTGTCGTGCAGCGGAATATCCAGTGCGGGTTGTGCGAGGAACGGCCCGCTCAATCCGCCGGATACAAACAGGGAAACGAAGCCGATGGCAAACAGCATCGGCGTCATGAAGCGGATCTTGCCCTTCCACAGCGTTCCCAGCCAGTTAAATGTTTTGATTGCCGAGGGTACGCCGATCGCCATGGTCATGAAGCTGAAGGCGAATGCCGAGTAGGGGCTCATGCCACTCATGAACATGTGGTGCCCCCAGACCACAAAGCCCAGGATACCGATACCCATCATGGCGTAGACCATGGCCTTGTAGCCGAAGATCGGCTTGCGCGAGAAGGTCGAGAGGACCTGTGAGGTCACACCCATCCCGGGCAGGATGGCGATGTAAACCTCGGGATGGCCGAAAAACCAGAACAGGTGCTGCCACAGCAGCGGCGAACCGCCTTTATGCTTGATGACGACGCCACTAACGTTCAGTCCACCGGGCACAAAGAAGCTGGTTCCCACATTGCGATCCAATAACAGCAGGACGCCCGCGGCTAGTAAAACCCCAAAAGCCAGCAGGCCGAGAATCGCGGTCACGAACCAGGACCAACAAGTGAGCGGCATGCGCATCAGCGTCATACCTCTCGCACGCAGATCCAGCGTGGTGGTGATGAAATTCAGAGCGCCCAGCAGGGAAGCGATGCAGAACAGCGCGATGCTCGTGATCCACAGATCCATGCCCGTGCCCTGGCCGGGTCCAGCCAGCGGAATCGCACTGAGCGGAGCATAGGCGGTCCATCCGCCGAGCGGGGCACCTCCTGACACGAAGAAGGCCGCGATGAGCGCGACAAAGGCCAGGAAGGTTGTCCAGAACGACAGCATGTTCAGCGTGGGGAACGCCATGTCAGGGGCACCGATCTGAATCGGAAGGAAATAATTTCCGAAGCCGCCCTGCGGCGCTGTGGTTAGCACGAAAAACACCATGATGGTGCCGTGCATGGTCAGCAGCGTGAGATAGCCCTCAGGCTTGATGTCACCAAAGAAAGGAATCTGCAGATTGGGCCACACCAAGTGAATGCGCATAAACAGCGAGAGGATCATGCCCACCCATACCGCCGTCAGCGCCAGGAAGAAATACTGCAGCCCGATGACCTTGTGGTCTTTGCTGAAAATATATTTGCGGATGAACCCGGTGGGCGCCGCGTGCACGTGCATAGCAGCTCCCGCCCCGTGACCATTGCTGTTCGCCATTTATTGCTTCTCCGCGATCCGTTGTGCCATCCAGTTGTCGAATTCCGATTGACTGACGACGCGCATCATGGCGCGCATCTTGTAGTGACCGAGGCCGCAAAGCTCGGCGCAGGCGACCTCATAGTCGCCTTCTTTGGCAGGCGTGAGGTGCATGTGGATCATCAGGCCGGGAACGGCGTCCTGCTTGAAGCGCATGGCGGGGACAAAAAAGCTGTGAATCACGTCCACGGAACGAAGCGTAAGATCGATCTGGTGGTTGACCGGCACTACCATAACGCTGGTGACGACGTCGTCCTTGGCGGCCGGATCTGTCGTATCAAGGCCAATGGCTGCTTCAGAGCCCGCGGAGGGATCGATGTTCTCGGCCAGCGTGCGCCCGTACTTGGCGTCCTTGCCGGGATAGCGGAAATACCAGGCAAACTGCATGCCGGTGACTTCCACCTGGAACGCACCAGGCTCAGCCGGCACAAAGCGCTCCGCTGCCCATATCTGCGCACCAACCGCCGCCAGACCAAGAAATAGCAGCGCCGTCAGCGCGGTCCAGATGACTTCCAGGCGGGTATTGCCATGGGAGTACTCGACCTTGGTGCCGCTTTGGTCACGGTACTTCCAGACGAACAGTCCCAACCCCACTTGAGCAGCTATGAACACAATGCCCATCGCGACGAAGGTGCGATTGAACTGTGCGTCAATTGCGCCCCCGGTCGCCGAAGCCAGTGGCGGGAGCCACCACGTGTGTGCAGCAAAAAAGTAGGAACTAGCGAAGGTAATAGCCCAAATCACGAGCAGGAGCGCAAGGCCCATCCTTACCAGTCCTCCGAACGTCAGAAATTTGTCTCTGAATCACAGCCGCCGAGTCCCCACGTGTGCGCTAGAACGATGGCGCGCAGTCTATCACAAAACGATTACCTGTGGTTACCCGGGGGCAAGCGGTAAGGGTGATCGGGTGAACCAGGTAAGTCGAATAGATTGCTTCACAATTAATGCAGTGATACTTCACACTTCACTCGATCCGAACTTCTTACTACTAACTTCACCCAATCACACTTCGTATACTTTGTTCCACGGTCATCGTCCATCCGTACAGGTCCGAAAAAAAACTGCGCGACATCGGGTTTTCTGATTTAGAGTGTCGCCCTCCCGCTGCTGCCACCGGGAGATGGGCAGCAGCTTCCCTCCTCAACCTGCGGATCTGATCCCGCAGGCCGCGCGACCCAAGCAAAGCTGCTGAATCCCAGCGTCACTCACCAAAGCACGATCTAAGCACGATTCACAACAAGCACGGCCACTCCCAACACGGAGCCGCAGTGTGCTCCGGAAAGGAAACTCGCATGTTGCAGTCGAATCTATTGCGGGTGGCGAGTGCAGTGTTTCTGACGCTCGCGCTCGGTGCATTTAGTCTGCTCGTTAGCCAAAGTCCTCACCAATCTGCCCAGGAAGCCCCGACAGGCTTCACTACTCCCACCTATGAGGATGGTCCTGGCACCAGAAGTGTCAGCAACGGCATGCCAGAACCCGCAGGAGACAGTTTTGCTGAAGACCAGGCCACATTCGAAGAGCAGGAAGGATTCGAAAAAGGGCTCGGGCCGGTATTCAACGCCCAAGCTTGTGTCGCCTGCCACCAGAACCCCGTGACTGGCGGAACCAGCCAGGTGTCTGAACTGCGTGTAGGGCACAAGGATGGGTCGGGAAATTTCGTAAATCCAACGGTTACGATCAACAACGGCCAATCGCAAATCTCTGGTCGCTCCCTCATCAATGACCGCTCGATTTGTGCCGAAGCACAGGAGCGCACACCCAACAGCGAGACTCTCCGCACCTTCCGCATGTCGCTGAATACCCTGGGCGATGGCTTCGTGGAAGCGGTGGACAGCAACGTGCTGATCGGTATTTCACTCAGCCAGCGGGTAATCACTCGGGGACAGATCGCTGGCGAGGTGATCCAGGTTCCGGTTCTGGAAGCTCCTGTGACCACTCGTGTGGGGCGCTTTGGCTGGAAAAATCAACACGCCAGTCTCCTTTCTTTTGCCAGCGATGCTTATCTGAACGAGCAAGGCATTACCAATCGCTTGAATCCAACCGATACGACCTCGGTGTGCAAGACGACCTCTGATCCCGAGGACACACCTGACAGCAACGGCATGGAGGATATCGACCGTTTTGCTACCTTTATGCGAGCCACGCAGGCACCGCCGGTGGATGCGGCACTGGCAGCCACTCCCGATGCCCAGGCAGGATCGAAGTTGTTTGACCAGGTCGGCTGCAACACTTGTCATGTGCGCACGCTGATCACGTCGCCGGCGGGCACCGCGATCAACGGCGGGACGTTCACCGTGCCGCCCGCCCTGGGCAGCAAGATGTTCCATCCCTTCAGCGATTTCCTGCTGCACGACGTGGGAACGGGCGACGGGATCGTACAAAACGGTCCGGCTGACACGGCGAACAAATTCCGTACGGCGCCGTTGTGGGGTCTGCGCACGCACGATCGCCTGATGCACGACGGGGGATCGTTAACCCGGAGTGACGCGATTCTACGCCACGCTGGGGAGGCATCGGGCGTGATTAATAACTATCGTGGGCTCTCTCCCCACCAGAAGAACCAGTTGCTTACGTTTCTTGATTCCTTATGAGTGAATGCCGGGCGCGATCGAGGGGATCGCGCCCACTTTTTCTCGATTATTCCTCAGGATTTCTTCAGTTCTCGAACCCGCGGGAAAAAAATAAGGGTGTAGCTACGGCCTGAAAGTGCACGCCGGCGACCCATCGAATGCAACTTGCCTGGATGATCCTGATGTAATTCTAGAAAGGCTAGTTCATTTCGAGCGCTTAGAGATTGTTCCCGAAGCATGGAACGGAGTTGTGTCAGGTAGCGGCTGGATTCCTCGGGATCGGTGCTGGCTATCGCATTTTCACAGAGCTGCAGGACCTGATCTTCAGCGATAGTCATGGGCGCACAACGGCTTCGTATAATGCCGGAAAACAAGTGTCGATGGCGATACAGTCTTAAGGGTAGGAATTAATTTCCATGCCAGTGGGTTGAGTGAAAGCAATTTTCCGCTGATGAAAGTGAAGAGTTGGGAATAAGTTCCCAGCTCTTCACTTCGCTCTAAGTTCTAAGACTGGCGCGGTCTTACGTCCTGCCTGTCTAGGCTTCGGCCAGTTGTGGACGCTGATCCCCACTCCAGCCGTGCAGGCCCTGCTTGAGGATCCAGCGGACTACGTTGGAATTGTTGTAGTAGTAGCCGAGCACATACTGGCAGGTAGAGAGGCAGTGCGAGTTGCATACCTTCTTCATCTCGTCCAGTTGCTGGAAATCGAACTTGGGTTCCCAAATCTTGCCCCAGTCGGTATGAGCCGAATACATCGGGAAGCAAGGGGCAAGCGAGCCATCGGTGCGAATGACGCAGGAATTGTGTCCAGCGCGGCAATTCCAAGGATAAGTGATGCCACGCATGAAGTCCTTCATCTTGCGCATGTGATCCTTGGAATTGACCATGATGTAGCCTTGGGCGTTCTTCTCGATCAGCCAATCGAGCAACTCATCCACCTTGGGCCAATCCTGCGGAAGGATGTAGGTGACATTGTCATTCAGGTGCTGGAAGTGCGGCTGCTCGATATAGGGAGGCTCGTTGATGTGGACGTCGGTGGAGATGCCGTTGTCATGCGCAATTTCGGTGAGCACGCGCACGTCGTCCATGTTATTGCGGCAGATATTGGTGTTGAAGACGATCATGTAGCCGTACTTGCGCTGCTGCTGCACCAGGTATTTGAAGTTCTTCTCGATGCGGCGAAAATTCTTCGGCAGCCCGGGCTTTTCCTCGACGCAATCTACGGCGAGATTGATTGCCGCGACACCGCGGTCCCCGACTTTGTCGATGAAGTCCTCGTTCATGAGGATGCCATTCGTCGGCAAATAGACAAAAAAGCCGTTCTTGGTGCCGTAGTCGACAACCTTGAGAATCATGTCGCGGCGCAATAGGGGTTCGCCGCCCATGATGGCTATGACCCGGCAACCAACCGACTTGAGCCAGTCAATCGAGCGGATGGCAGTCTCTTCGGTCATTCCTTTGACTTTGTTGTTGAAAGCCCAGCAGTAATGGCAGTCGACGTTACATTTCCACTCAGTAAACAGATAGGAAAGCAGCGGCCGGAATTTGTCCGGCATGACACGGGACTGCACGTAGGGCACAAACCAGCGGCGAAAAGCGCGCAAAAAGTTGTTGGCGTGATAACTGCCAGTGTTTAACTCCGGCATCCTGCCTCCTCCTTGGCGGAGTTGATAGTACAGCACCGACGTAGGCAAAGCGCTAGTAACGGTTTAAGATACACCATCAACATATCGCAAGGGCGCGAGTGAGCCTGTGCGTACAACAGTGTTCAGCAGCCCTTGCCCGCTGAAAGGTGCAGTTAAGGGATTGAATGGAAACCAGAAAAGACTCAACCGCTGAGGTTCCTTTGCAGGATCGCTGCTGGGAGTTCGATCCCAACGAACGGGAAGCCTGGAACCGGCGCTACTCCCAGCATCCCTCCATGTCGTTTGAGCCGGACCCGTTCCTGCTCGAAGCCTATGAGCAGTTCGTGCACCCTCTGCATCCCAAGGCAGGCGCGGCACTGGACATTGCCGGAGGCATGGGAAGGCACGCCATCTGGCTGGCGGAGTTGCGCTGGAATGTCTCGGTGGTCGATATTTCCGAAGTTGCCTTTGAAAGGGCGCAGAAGAAAGCTGACGAGCGCGGGGTCAATATTGATTTTCTGGTCCGTGACCTAAACACCTGGAGCCCCGACCGCAAGCGCTACGACCTGGTTCTGGTCTTCTACTATTTGCAGCGTGATCTGTTTGCCGCTCTGGAAGCAGCGCTTAAACCCGGCGGCCTGCTGATCTATGCCAGCTATACGGGTGAGCAGCTTAACTATCCCACAGGACCACGCAATCCCTTGCATTTGCTGAAGCAAAATGAGCTGCTGCACGCCTTTCCCAATCTGCGGACCCTTTTTTACCGCGAGACAATTCAGGAGAAAGCGGTAGCGGAACTGGTGGCGCTGAAGCCGAAGTAAGAGCACTCAGCATTCAGCCTTCAGCAATCATTCGAAATCTGCCCAGGCTAGCGCCGAAACGCGCAGCGCCAATCTGGGGCCACCCGCGCATCTACCATTCGGTATTGTCGAGGCTACGCCTCGACCTGAACGGACGGGACGTCCGTTCCCACGTGGTTCTAGCCCTACCGCACGTACATTGCTCCATCCTGTAAAATCCGCTGAATGGCGAAGAGCAAGACGGTCCATGGGCATGGTACCGCCCAGCACAACCTGCCGCGCAACTACTGCTTTGCCTGCGGCAAAGACAATCCTGACGGCCTGCAGTTGAAATTTGTGCTCGACGAAAAGGCGCGGCGCTTTCGCTGCAAGTTCCGCCTGGCGCATCGCTATTGGGGTCCGCCGAAACATGCCCACGGTGGAATCGTCGCCACGGTTCTCGACGAAGCCATGGGCAAGGTGAATAAGCTGCGCCATGTGATCGCTCTGACCTCGGAGATGAGCGTGAACTACCTTAAGCCGGTACCGTTAGGGAAATGGCTGACGGCCGAAGGCTGGGAAGAAAAGGTCGTCGGCCGCGAGCACTACAATCTCGCAGAGATTCGCAACGGCAACGGGGAAGTGCTGGCACACAGCCGGGGGAAGTTCATTGCCATTGATCCGCAAAAGATGTTCGCGAAGTATCTCGCCAAGAGAAGTGAGAAGTAAGATCGGGTGAAGTAAGAATTTGAGTCGAAGCCGCCTCGACCTGAACGGACGGGACAGTCCGTTCCCACGTGGTTCTCGCTGTTCCCACTCAAGCCGAAGGAGGGCTTTCAGGGGAACACTCCGAGTTTCCTGATGATCAAGGAAAAGCAAGTCCCTCCGGGGGGCGATTTGATCGCCGAGGCGATCCAATCTCTTGGTCGGGGTGAGAATAGAGGAAGGACGTCCTGCGGCACGGCTGAAGTCGTGCCCCTTCACTGCCGCCACGCCCCCTGCGAAATTGCTACAATAAAGATGTCCCGTTAACCCTGGCGTGCCCGCGATTCCTGCAGCCGAGGCGCGCCGATGGCTATCTAAATTCTGGGAGTACGTCACATGTCAACCAACAACGGAAGCAGCGGCCTTCGCCTGAAAGTGGGCCTGGCAGAAATGCTCAAGGGCGGAGTGATTATGGACGTCACTACCGCCGAACAGGCGGAAATTGCTGAACGCGCTGGCGGCGTAGCGGTGATGGCGCTAGAGCGTGTGCCCGCCCAGATTCGCGCCGAGGGCGGGGTGGCCCGGATGGCTTCTCCCAAGAAGATCAAAGAGATCATGGAGACGGTTTCGATTCCTGTGATGGCTAAGTGCCGCATCGGACACTTCGCCGAGGCGCAGATCCTCCAGGAACTGGGCGTCGATTACGTTGACGAATCCGAGGTGCTGACGCCGGCTGACGAAGCCAATCACGTGGATAAGCATGCCTTCACAGTTCCGTTCGTCTGCGGCGCCCGCAATCTTGGAGAGGCGCTGAGGCGGATCGCAGAGGGCGCGGCGATGATCCGGACCAAGGGTGAGGCTGGCACTGGGGACGTGGTGCACGCTGTAAAGCACATGCGGCAGATTATCGGTGAGATGAAACAGCTCACGGTGATGGGCGATGACGAGCTGTATACCGCGGCCAAGAATCTGCAAGCGCCCTATGAGCTGGTGCGGATGGTGGCCAAGAACGGGAAGCTGCCGGTCCCGAATTTTTCCGCGGGTGGAATTGCCACGCCTGCCGATGCGGCGCTGATGATGCAGCTTGGGGCGGAAGCAATCTTTGTCGGCTCGGGTATCTTCATGAAGAATTCCACCGAGTTTGCTGACCCTGAGGACGCGTTCAAGCGTGCCCGCGCCATCGTGCTGGCTACCACTCACTTCAATGACCCGAAAGTTCTGCTCGAGGTCAGCCAGGACGTGCCTTCCTCCATGAAGGGTCTGGCGGTCTCGACGCTGACAGAGGGACAGCTGCTGCAAACGCGGGGATGGTGAGGGGAATTTCCAAGTTAGATCGGGTGAAGATTGCGTGGTATGTGGGACAGGCAATCTTGCCTGTCCTTCTTACCCGATTACAATTTCCGTATGAAGATTGGGGTGCTTGCCATACAGGGGGATTTCGCCGCCCATCGCCGCCGATTGGAGGAGCTCGGGGCTGAGGTCGTCGAAGTGCGCAAGCCGGAGCAGTTGGATGAGATCGATGGCCTGATTATCCCCGGAGGCGAATCCACTACCTTCCTTAAGGTGCTGGGAAAGGCCGGATTCCGAAAGCTGCAGGATTTTGTTCAGTCCAGGCCGACATTCGGGACCTGTGCGGGAGCGATCATGCTGGCCTCGCGGATTGAAAATCCCAGCCAGCAAGGCTTGGGTGCGCTCGACGTCACAGTGCGGCGCAACGCCTACGGGCGGCAGATCAACAGCTTTATCGCCAGCGGCTCGGCGGTTGCGGAGATGGGAGCCGGGGGTCCGCTGGAGATGGTTTTCATCCGCGCACCGAAATTTGAGAATATCGGCAGGGAAGTGGAGATACTTGCCCGCCAAGGCGAGGATCCGGTTCTTGTCCGCCAGGGCAAGGTCATGGCTTCAACCTTTCACCCCGAACTCAGCGATGATCCCCGTGTTCATGCTGCCTTTCTCAGCCTGGTAAGTAACGGGCACCCGGAAAAAGCGAAGTAGTCGAGCTGGCGAAACCAAAACGAGAATTGCGCAGGACCGCGAAATCCGCATCTAATGCGGAGTACGCCGTTAGCGGGCGATGGGTGGCTAAGAACTTGATGAGTGAAGTTCGGCCATAATCACGCGTATACTTGGCTTAGATATGGGGGCGGGATCTCAAAAGAGCTTCTACCTGGAAACCTTCGGTTGCCAGATGAACGTGCATGACTCGGAGAAGGTCATCGGCACGCTCCTGGCGGAAGGTTATCAGCAGGTAGAGACGGTCGAAGAAGCCGACCTGATTCTCTACAACACCTGCTCCATTCGCGATAAGGCGGAGCAGAGAGTCTTCCATCGTCTGGCTGATTTCCGCAGACTGCAGGAGCAAGGAAAGAAGTTCGGAGTGCTCGGTTGCGTGGCCCAGCAGGAAGGCCAGAAAATATTTGAGCGCGCGCCGCACGTGTCGCTGGTGTGTGGGTCGGCATCGTACCGAAATCTGCCGCAAATGCTGGTGCAGATCGAGGCAGGGAACAGCCGCGTAACCGGATTGGACGACCGCGAGACCGACGAGTGCTTTGAAACCGAGTTTACCGCGCGCAGCAATCCGCATCGCGGCTACATAACCATCATCGAGGGCTGCGATAAGTTCTGCGCTTATTGCGTGGTTCCTTTCACACGCGGCAAGGAGCGCAGCCGTAGCTCGGATTCGGTCTTGCGGGAAGCTCGGCACATGGCGGAGGAGGGCTATAGCGAGATTCAGCTCCTCGGGCAAAATGTGAATTCCTACCTGGATCCTGCTGGAAAAAAGAGCTTTGCGGACCTGCTTGCCGCAGTTGGACAGGTCCCAGGCATTCGCCGTGTCCGCTTTACCACCTCCCATCCGCGCGATTTCACCCGCGACATCGTGGAAGCCATCGATTCCGTTCCCACGCTATGCGATCACGTCCATCTGCCGGTGCAGAGCGGCTCAAATCGAGTGCTGGATGCCATGCAGCGCCTTTATACACGCGAGCAGTATCTAGAGCGCATCTCATGGATGAAGCAAGCGAAGCGGGGCATCAGCATTACTACGGACATCATCGTAGGCTTCCCCGGAGAGACGCCGGACGACTTTGAGCAGACGATCTGGCTGCTGGGAGAGGCGCAGTACGACGGCGTGTTCGCTTTCAAGTATTCACCCCGTCCCAACACGCCAGCGTTGAAGTTCGCCGACAGCATCGCCGATGAGGAGAAGGGCAGGCGTTTGCAGATTCTTCTCGACCAGCAACGGCAGATACAGGCGGCAAATAACCAGCGTCACCGCGACGAGGTCACCGAAGTGATGGTTGAAGGCCGCAATCCAGCCCGTAAACAGTGGAATGGGCGGACTTCCCAGAATAAAGTGCTAAACTTCACCGCACCTGAGGCAGTTTCGCTTCTGCCGGGAAGCTATGTTCAGGTTCGGGTTACGAATTGCTTCCCCAATAGTCTGGCCGGGGAATTGGTTGAGGAGGAGAGGGGCCCCATCGAGCCCGCAAGAAGCCTGCCGGTATAAAGGCGGCACGATTAATCCACGGAGGATCCATGGAAGTCGAGATGAAAATTCGCGGGCTCATGATGGACCCGGTCACCAACATGCCAGTCGTCATCCTGAAAGACGTCGGAGGCGACGCGGTACTCCCCATCTGGGTGGGGATATATGAGGCTAACGCCATAGCCCTGGAAATTGAGAAGATCGCGACTCCTCGTCCCATGACCCACGACTTGCTCAAGAATCTGCTGGTAGGGGTGGACGCCCAGGTGCGCAAAGTGGTGGTCAACGATCTGCGAGATGACACGTTCTTCGCGGTGATCTGGCTGGAACGAAACAGTGGGCAGATCGTCAGCATCGACTCGCGTCCCTCGGACGCTCTTGCTTTGGCGCTACGCGTGGATTGCCCGATCTACGTTGAGGATGAGGTGCTGAAGACTTCGAAGGTGGCCAGCTCCGTCTCCGATAAGATTTCCAGTGAAGAGTTGCGAAAGTGGCTGGAGAATCTGGGCGAAGAGGATCTGGGACGATACAAGATGTAGAACAACGATAATCGGGTGAATTGCAAGCTGGAAACTTAGAACCGTTACCTCATGCATTTCAAACCTACCGTTCGCGAATGATTAATGCCCGATCCCGCTGAACAGTTGCAGCGGCTGTTCCTTGCCGGCTTTGAATTCCAAACCTTCGATCGATTTCCCGATACCGTCGGTGCCCTGAAAGGCGGGTGCATAGCGTTGCTGCGGCCCACACCAGAGGGATTGCAGATCGTCGGAACACCGGGATGGCGCATGGGTGAGGTCATGGGCGTGCTGGTGGAGAGGGAAGGCAAACAGGTATTTCAATACAAGAATGAAATTGTCGAGGCGACAGCGGAGAAGGTGGAGGAGTTGCGGCGGTTCGCAGATGAATTGAGAGAGACTTTGGCCGCCTAAACCTGCCCACCCGGCTTACTCGGATCAGAGCGACTTAACTGGCGAATTGGCCTGAGCTTGTTCCAATTGCCGAACCGGCTGCGCCACCACGCCCTGATCCATTGATAGCCCAGGATGAAGATCACGATGGTGAGCGCATGCGCGAATAGCAGGCCGTAATTTCCCTCCCGAATTTCGCTGATCAACAACTTTGGCGAGAAGAGTGCCAACAGTGCGGCTTGGCCTAACGCAACCGCCAGCACAACTGCCAGAAGGACGGCGAGCAATAGCATGGCGATCAGAGCTCCCATCACCATCGACGGTTCCAGGTGCATGCGGCGAGTCGCCTGCTTCTCGTCCAGCCCTTCTCCCAGCCAGTTCTTACCTAATCGTGACTTAAAGGCAGAGAGCACATGCTCGCGGCGTGGCCCGCTGGGATCGATGAGGAGTTTGATTTCCTGCTTGCGGCCGCGCTCATCGCGATAACCGATCATCAACGGATCCATTGTCTGTGCCACATGCATTCCTTCTTCAATGGCCTGGGCAAGCGCGGGGGAGAACTTTTCCAGCTTGGCTTCGGTGGTGCGGTCGGAGAGCTGCTTTTCGTCGCGCCGAAGCAGGCAGGCGCCAATGACGCGCTCCCAAGGGATTGCAACCTGCTTGAATCCCAGATTGGCCGAGATCCCCCGGTCGTCGAAGCTGTAATTGATATTCAGCCCGCCGAGATGGAATTCGAAAGATTCGTTCATACAAAAGCAGCATCTAGCAATCAGCACTCAGCAGTCAGCCCTGGATCAGGAATCCCACACTCCGCCAAAAGCGGGCGGAAGGGTGAGCCACCGGGGAAACCCATGATGAGAAACAAGCACCAGATCCTTCGACTCGGGCCGGGGCTGCTATACCCGGCCCTCGCTCAGGATGACAGTTGAAGGGCCAACCTGTTAGAGGAACGAGGTTAGCCTTTGGTCAGCGGCAGGCCCTTCTCACGCCACACACGGATTCCGCCGTCCATAGAGATTACGTTCTTGTAGCCCATTTTCTGCAGATTGTCGGCCGCCAGCGCGGAGCGGAAGCCGCCCCCGCAATAGAGGACCAGGGGCGTGTTGACGTCGGGAACTTTGGCTTCCACATCGCGCTCGATCACGCCTTTGCCCATATGAATGGCGCCGGGCAGGTGATCCTTGGCAAATTCACTTTCCTCACGGACATCCACCAAAGTGAACTTCTCGCCGCGATCCAGTTTCTCCTTGACCTCGTCGACGGTCCACTCGCGGACTCGTTTCTTGGCATCCTCTACGATCTGAAGAAAACGGGGAGTGTGCTGCGGGGGCATAAGAGTGCTCCTTTCGACGTTTTAATGGCGATATTGTACGGCAGAGGCTTCCGACACCACGGATTTAGCGGATTGCGCGAAAGTTAACATAATACTTGTTATCGGACATTATGCGTGTCCAATGGATACAGCCGGTGCCGATAAATCGCCACCGTCAGGTATATCCGCGCCACATGGTTATGTTCCCTTTGCCAATACGACTTTGGGATGAAACAACGTTCCCGCTACGCGCGTGGCAATAGCGATCAGCTCGCTCTGCCCTGCGAACACCTTCACCTTTGGAGCTCGCGACATCTCCGGCAGGTTTACGGCGTGGCCGTGGCGGATCCTGCCGGCACTTTCTTCGGTCGCAGTGACCGACGGAAACTGCGGCAACAGTTTTCGGGGATGGACCAGAATCTCCTCCAGCCTGTCAGCCTTTACACACTGTTCCACTTGCTCCAGCGTGCTGGACTCTTCAATATGGAATTCGCCGAGTGCGACACGCCGCAACTCAGCAAGATGGGCGCCGACGCCCAGGATTTGTCCCATCTCGTGGGCGATCGAGCGCATGTAGGTTCCCGAGCCCACCTGCGCCCTGAAGTGCGCCCGGTCGGCGTTTAGCTCCAGGATCTCGAATTCCTGCACCTCGACTTCGACCGGCTCGAGCGAGACCGGCTGCTGCTTGCGCGCCAGCTTGTAGGCCGGGACTCCCTGGACCTTCTTCGCGGAGAATGGCGGCGGCAGCTGCCGAAACACACCTTGAAAACGCGCCGCCACCGACCGTGCCTGTTCAAGTGTCACTTTAACTGTCACGGCAGGCCCGCAAGGCTCTCCATCTGCGTCATAAGTGTCCGTGGCATATCCAAAGCGGATTTGGCCCTCATAGGTTTTTGCCGACGTGGTATAAAACTGAGCGAGGCGGGTCATGCGGCCGAAAACCAATGGCAACACTCCTGTTGCCATGGGATCGAGCGTGCCCAAATGACCCACCGAGCGTTCTCCCAGGATTCGTCGCACACGGTTGACCACATCGTGCGAGGTCATGCCGCCCGGTTTGTTGATAATCAGGACTCCGTCCATGGTCGTCACTGTCGAGGCTAGGCCTCAACCTCTCACTCTGGCCCAAAGACGGCTAGAGTGGGGCACCCTAAGGATAACGGCTGCAATTGAATGATTCCCCTTCGCGACGATGCGCCACGTTATGCCACACCTTACATCAACTACTTTCTTTTAGCTCTGAACAGTCTCATCTTCCTCTTTGAAGTATCTTTGCCTCCGGGCACGCGAAATGGGTTCATCTTTGAATTTGGAGTGGTTCCGGCTCGCCTGACGGCTTTGATTCAAGGAAGTCCAGCGGTAGGGTTGGCGCCGGCGGTGCTCTCGGTTCTCACCTCCATGTTCCTGCACGCCTCGTGGATGCACCTCATCTTCAATATGTGGGCGCTCTACATCTTTGGCGACAACATCGAAGATTATCTCGGTCACTTTCGCTACTTGCTGTTTTATCTGCTGACCGGAGTTGCGGCATCGTTCGTGCACGTGTTGTTCAATCCCGGATCACGGGTTCCCAGCGTAGGCGCGAGCGGGGCGATTGCCGGAGTCATGGGCGCCTATTTCGTGTTGTATCCAACAGCGCGCGTGCTGACGCTGGTTCCCTTCCTGTTCGTATTTTTTCTCTGGCTGCCGGCCTGGGTCGTGCTGGGATTCTGGTTTCTAGCGCAATTCCTGAGTGGCGCTGCAACTTCCATCGCTTATTCCAGTCAGACGTCCGGAGGCATCGCGTTCTGGGCGCATGTTGGTGGTTTCCTGGCAGGAGTTGGCCTGATCAAACTCTTCCCTTCTCGTCCGCGGCGTTATCGCTACTTCCGCTGGTAAAAATCTTTTTCCTGCCTCTGTACACATCCGCACATTCAAGGTCTATAATGCGCGGATTCTCAAAACCCTGTCGCGAACAAAAAGAGTGCCAGCCGCAAAGGCAGGGATGATGCCAGGACACGGAAAAACTTGGCACGTCTGTGAACTTTAACGTCTGGGAGGCTTGGGGTGATGCGCACACTGCGAAACGCGGGGCTAGGTCTGTTTGTTCTGTTGCTTGTCTGCTCTCAACTCTTCGGTCAGGCACAAATCACAACCGGTACGATTTCAGGCACGGTGACGGATCAATCCGGTGCTTTGGTTCCGGGCGCGACCGTCGAAGCGAAAGAAGTCGATACCAACTTCACACGAACGCAGTCCACCGATAATGATGGACGCTTCGTGTTTCTGCTGATGCCTCCGGGAAACTACACCGTCACGGTTTCCGGCAAGCAGGGCTTCACCTCGCTGGTGCAGGAAAATGTCGTCTTGCTGGTGGGACAGACTATCAGCCTGAATCCTTCGCTGAAAGTATCGTCCACGGGCGAGCGAATCATAGTCACGGAAACGCCGGTGGTTGAAGTAGAGCGAATAGAGAACAGCACCACGCTCGACCAGCGCACACTTGCCAATACCCCGATTCTGGGCCGCAAGTTTGAAGACTTCCTGACGCTCACGCCGGGCGTCAGCATCGTGCAGGGTCCGGATGGCGACGAAATCAACTTCAATGGCCAGCGCGGGATTTTCAACAACGTCAGCCTGGATGGTGGCGACTATAACAACGGCTTCTTCGGCGAGCAGATGGGTGGACAGCGCGCCGCCATCGATATCACGCTCGATGCGGTTCAAGAATTTCAGGTGGTGGCCAACAGCGCCAACGCCGAGTTCGGCAGAACCGCTGGTGGCGTCGTTAACGTGATCACCAAGTCCGGCACTAACGACCTTCACGGCAGCGCCTACTACTACCAGCGCCTGGAAGCGTTGTCGGCCGACACCTCCGATGGCAAGCCGCTGAAGGACTTCAAGCGCGAACAGTTCGGCGGCACGGTCGGTGGACCCATCAAGAAGGACAAGATGTTTTTCTTTGGGGCGGTGGAGTCGATTTTTGAGGACCTCACCCGCGACAACCTCAGCGTACAGACCGGGCCTACGGCTTGCCCTATCCCAACACCGACGGTACAGGCGGACGCAGCCCTGATTAACGCCAACGCAGACTGCCAGCGCCTGGCCGCGTTGAATTTTCTGCAGAGTTCGCGCGGCGAGAACGATGGGCTCCCAGTTAAGCATCCCATACGCAATACGGCAGTACTAGGGAAGTTTGACTGGAATATTACGAACAACAACAAGTTCAGCGCATCCTACAATTTCGACCATTCGGATAATACCAATCAAACTTTTGATGTGCCGACTTACGGAAACTCCGCTAATGGCATTGAGGGACCGTCGAAGATTCAGGCCGTCAATCTGAACCTTTTCACGACGCTCTCCGCCAAGAAGTTGAATGAGGCGCACTTCACCTATGGCCGCGAGAACCGGCCGCGCTCTGCGGTGACGTCCAATATCCCGGCCGATACTGCAATGGGTTTTGCCACGACGTTTCGTTTTGGGTTCCCTTTCTTCCTGGAACCGAATGTTGACGAACTTTTCTGGCGGACGCAACTGCGCGACAACTTCTCCATCGTTTCCGGAAAACACAACTACAAGTTCGGGGGCGAGTGGCTGCACAGCGACAACGGGCAGGTGTTCCGTGGATTCTTTACCGGCAAGTACCTCTTTGACAGCGTCGTAGGATTCCTGCACTACGCGCAGCCTGCCCTGGGGCCGGGTTATGGCCCGACCGCAGTCGAGTGCAGCGACGGTTCTTTTGTGGCCGCCACCTGTCCTGCAGGCACCACCGCTACCGGTGGTCCTCTGCTGCTCTACCTCCAGGACGCTGGAACGGGGCTAACCAGCCTTCAACCTGGCGCCTCGTCCATTACCAATCAGAACATAGCTCTCTTCGTGCAGGACAAGTATCAGATCCTGCCCAATCTTGTGCTCAACTACGGCTTGCGCTGGGAGGCACAGATTTATCCGGATCCGGTGGTTCCTCCTTCCCAGACTGCCTATGGCGTGAACCTGAGCGATCCCAATTTCCCGTCAACCGGAAAGATTCCCAATCAGAAATCTATGTTTCAGCCGCGTATCGGCTTTGCGTGGGACGTGCGCAACAATCAGAAGTCCGTACTGCGGGCAAGCTGGGGCTTCTACAACGCCAGCCAGAACATGCTGACTCAAGTTGGCGCCATCACCACTAACGGGGTTCAGCAGTATGAGATCGTAGCCGGATCGGTGTTCAATACCGCGGGCGGCTCTCCGCCGACTTGGCCCAACACCTCGGTGATACCGCCAATTCCCCCCGGCCAATTTCCGTTCCAGCCCGGCGTGACGGTGTTCGATCGCCATTACAAGAATCCGCGGGTCTCCACCATCAACGGCGGCTACGAGCAGCAGTTTGCCCAGAACTGGAGCGGCTATATCGATCTGACCTGGTCGCAGGCCGTTTATCTGACGCGCTTTGTGAATCCCAACACCGGCTCCACGGTGACTGTTCCGCTGAATGGCGACACGGTGAACTATTCCGGGCCGATTCCATTTTCCAATCTCGGTGCAGTGACTGACACTCAGAGCAGCGCACATTCTCTCTATCGCGGCGCGACGATCGGCGTGCGCAAGCGTTTCAGTTCGCGGTTCCAGATGGAAGCCAACTATGTTGTGTCAGAAGACCTGGATGACGACTCGAACGAGCGCGATCCCTTCACCTTCCGTTACTTCAACCGCTTTGACTTCCGAAGAGACTACTCCTTCTCCGATCGTGACGAGCGCCACAAGTTCAACTTCTACAGCTACGCCCAGCTGCCTTGGGGCTTGTTGTTGAACATTCGTATGCAGGCACACTCCCCGCAGCCGATTACCGATAACCCGCTCGGCACCGGGACTGGAGCTCCCTGCAGCTCGAACAACTCACTGACCCGCGTGGTGGACGGCAACGACTGCGGACGCAACCACCTCCACAAGGACAATGGCTTCTTCACCTTCGACTGGCGTGCCACGCGGCCCTTCCACTTCGGAGACCGCTACGCCCTGATCCCGATGGTGGAGATGTTCAACAGCTTTAACAACAAGAACAACATCAATCCGCTGGTCACGCCGGGCTTGTTCAACTTTGACGGTTTCCTGCGTGAAGGCGTGGGCGACCCACTGCAGGTTCAGTTAGCGCTGCGATTTACGTTCTAGATTGTCAGAGCGAATTGGGAACACACCCGCCGGTTGAAGGATCGGCGGGATTTTTTCTGAACTACCCCAGCCTAGCCAAAGGAGGGATAGGATGGGGCACCCTCAAGTTGAATAAATTACAGCGGACCTTCGGTAGGATTGATACGAATTTCCTCAACGACTGTGTTCGCAGGCATCAGCACAGCGTTCAAGACCGCAGTGGCTATAGCGGCAGGGGAGACCATCTTCTGCCGCGGCGCTTCTGGCCAGATCTGCTGCCAGATGTCGGTGTCAGTCGCGCCTGGAACCAGGGCCATCACACGGATTCCTCGCGAACGAACTTCCTCGCGTACGGCGTTGGTGAATCCCAAGGCTCCGTGCTTCGCGGCCGTGTAGGCGGAGAATTTTGGGAACACATGATAGCCAGACATCGAAATCGTGTTGATGAGGGTTGAGCCGCGTTTCATCAGCGGGAGGGCTGCGCGCGTGCACAGAAAGACACTGGTGAGATCGGCTTCAACTACTTCCCTCCAGACCGCTGAATCAAGGCGCTCAATCTCTATTGGAGCTTGAGAGATGCCGGCATTGTTAACAAGAATATCGATCCGTTTGAAGTCTTCTTTTATTCGGCTGAATAACCGCTGCACAGACGTTTCCCGGCGAACATCGCATTCGATGCCGGCAATTTCGGGCACGGAACTCGAAAGTTCGTTGACAGCTCGGCGCAAGTTGGAGGCAGAACGGGCCGCCAGGACGAGATTACAGCCCTCATTCGCAAACGCCTGCGCGATGGCAAAACCGATTCCACGGCTGCCTCCGGTGATCACCGCCAGCTTGCCCGATAGCCGGCGTTGCTGGGGCGTTCCGGCTGTGGCTGAGCTTGAGTCTGCTGAAGCGAAGCTCGACGTCCGGCGCTGAGGTCCGTGGCCGCGTCCCGACACCTCGGCAGAAGGGGATTTCTTCTTGGCCATGAAGCGCTTAATTTCCGTTGCCCGGCCGGTTGCGGATCAGCGCCAGGAATTCTTCGCGGGTCTCGCGCTCATCGCGGAAGCATCCCAGCATGGAGGAAGTCACAGCCTGGGAGTGCTGCTTCTCCACGCCGCGCATCATCATGCAGAGATGGCGAGCTTCGACCACCACCCCGACTCCCTGCGGCTGGATCACGTTCATGATGGTTTCGGCGATCTGCGTGGTCAGCCGCTCCTGAACCTGCAGGCGCCGCGCGAAAATATCGATCAGCCGCGGCATCTTGCTCAGGCCGATCACCTTGCCATTGGGAATGTAGGCGACGTGAACCTTACCGAAGAACGGCAGCAGATGATGCTCGCAGAGGCTGAACATCTCGATATCCTTCACGATCACCATCTCGTCGTAGTTAACCGTAAACAAAGCCCCGTTCAGCAATTGTTCAGGGTCTTCGTTGTAGCCGCGGGTCAGATATTCCAGGGCGCGCTGTACTCGCTCGGGCGTGCGCTTCAGTCCTTCGCGGGTGGGATCTTCTCCCAGCCGTGAAATGATTTCCTGAACCAGATCGGCAAAGCTGGCTTCATTGAGTGCCGGACTTTCAACTACCGATTTGGGCGAAATTTTCTTCACGCTAGTGGCGGACATCGCTGTCTCCATATTCAAAGGAATTCATCATAGTCTCTTCCAGCTTTATTTTTTCCAGGTGCGCCAATGGGAATTCTTGCAGCTGCTGGTAAATCTGCACGCAAAGGTTTTCCGTGGTCGGCACCTTACCACTGAATTCAGGCAGGCAGTTCAAATTCGAGTGGTCATAGCGCTCGATCACTTCCCTCTGCACCAGGCCGTCGAGATCGATCAGGTTGCATACCATTCCCGTTTGGCCGTCTACCTGCCCGCTCACCGTCACCTCGAGCGCGTAATTGTGTCCGTGCCCGTACGGGTTATTGCATTTGCCGTAGGTGGCGCGGTTTTCTGCTTCCGTCATGCTTTCGTTGTGCAGGCGGTGAGAGGCAGAAAACTGGTATCGCCGCGTCAGGTATGCCTTCATTCCTCTCCGTAAAAATCCACAAACAGATCCGGAGTCTCATACACCCGCACCCGGTGCAGGCTCCCTACCTTCAATTTCGGGGCGAGCCGCTTCCATGTGGCAATGGCGATGTTCTCAGTGGTCGGAATCAGATTCTTGAACTCGGGCACTTCAAGATTCAAATGCCGATGATCAAAAGCCTCCAGCACTTCCTGATGGAGCACGTCTTTCAGTTGCTTCAGGTCGAGGACGAATCCAGTGCGGGGATCCACTTCGCCTTTGACGGTCACTTCCAGCACGTAATTGTGACCGTGCCCATTGGGGTTGTTGCACTTGCCGAAGACAGCCCGATTCTGTTCCGGGGAAAAAGCCGGATTATGATAAACGTGCGATGCTGAAAACTCTGCTTTACGAGTTAGATATACGGTCTTCTTCATCGGTTAGTTGCGGTCCAAAGACGGCTCGGGACCGAGGCAGCCGGCGCGGAATAGGTTCTTCCTTTCCAGACCAACTGCCCTCTCTTGTAATGGAGTCGCGAGCGCAGCAGAAGTAGCACAAAAAATGGCAGGGCCAGGGGGGCAAGCAGAGAGTTCAGAAAGCCAAAATGGGCTTTTGCGATTCTCAGAAAGAAGTTCAGCGCTGTGCCGAGGAAAATGACTACTCCCAAGGCGAGCACCGATCTCGAATCGCGGCTGAGACCGAGCCCCATCAGGACTGGCCCGGCAATAAGCGCGACAAACTCAAGCGAACGCGTGACTGCCAGTCGGATCGGATGTGGGAAGAGCGCCGCCAGGTTCTTGGTCCATCCTTCCCACATTTGCGGGAAGCTGCGATACATGCGCGTTGATACGGCATCGGCTGCATAGCGAAAGCAAAGCCTGCTTCCCGACCGTTTCACGGCTTTAGCCAGTTCCACGTCTTCCAACAGAGTCGAAGCGATTGCGGCGTGCCCACCGACCACGTCATAAGCTGCACGCGAAATCAGCAGATACTGGCCGTTGGCAGCGGCTACTGATGACATGGGATTGCTAACATTCTTGGGCCGGTACACCCGCCGCAGCTCCGCGAATATAACTGGCATCAGCGCGCGTTCCCAGAAACTGTGTACCTCCTGCTTCGGCGAATAGGAGAGCAGGTCGGCGCAGTTTCGTGCAGCTTCTTCCAGGGCGCGCTTCAGCGATCCCGGTTGATGCACAGTGTCGGCGTCGGTGAAGAGCAACCATCTGCCGCGAGCATGGCGGACCCCGGTCCACAATGCATTGGACTTGCCGGTCCAGCCGGGCTTCAGGGGATCCGCGTCGACCAGCCGCACTCGTGGAAAGCCTTCCGCTATCGCCCGGGTGCGGTCAGTTGATGCGTCATTGATCACCAGGATCTCGAAATCCACGCCGGTTTGCTCCACCAGCGAGCTAAGACAGCGTCCGAGAGAGGCCTCCTCGTTTCTCGCTGGGACAATGACGGAAACCGAAGGCTGTCTCGCCGGCGCAGCGCTGGATTCGTCAGTACGCATAGGCGAAATTGATATTATAAATTCGTGCCCCGGCAGATCCTGGTTGTGGGAGTGGTATTGGCGCTGATTCTGGCGCTGGGCGGCTGTTACAGTGGCTCCAAACCAGCGCGAATTGGCAGGGATGCTCCCGATTTTGTGATCCAGGACGGGTCGCAAAAAGTAGCCCTACACGACTTCAAGGGCCAGGTAGTGGTTCTCAATTTCTGGGCAACCTGGTGCCCGCCCTGCGTGGAAGAGATGCCTTCGCTGATTAGCATGCAGTCGCGGCTGAAGAGTCAGGGCGTTGCTGTCTTGGCTGTGAGTGTCGATGTCGATCAGAAGGCTTATGAGAAATTTCTTCGCGATCATCAGGTGAGCCTGATGGCCATCCGCGATGCCAAGCAGGAATCCAACACGCTGTACGGCACCTTCAAGTTCCCCGAAACTTACATCATCGATCGCAAGGGCGTGCTGCGGCGCAAGTTCATCGGCCCAGTGGACTGGAATTCGCCCGACATCGTGCAGTATCTGACCACGTTGTGAGAAAAATGGTTTTCCCCGGGGGCTAAGGCGCAGTTGATTTTTTGGAAGTTTACGAACGGCCTAAAGGGCGTCCCCTTCAAAGCCAAACGCGGCGAACCGCATAACGGATCGTTGTTGCGCACCTACAGCTCGATTTTCCTCAGGCGCAACGAGTTGGTAATCACCGAGACGGAGCTGAAGCTCATGGCAGCCGCGGCAATCACCGGACTCAGCAGGAGGCCGAACCACGGATACAGGACTCCAGCCGCGATGGGCACGCCGATAGAGTTGTAAACGAAGGCAAAAAAGAGATTCTGCCTGATGTTGCGCATGGTGGCGCGGCTTAGACGGCGGGCACGCATAATTCCCCGTAGATCCCCGCGCACGAGTGTGATACTCCCGGCTTCGATTGCGACGTCAGTGCCGCTTCCCATGGCGATGCCGACGTCGGCCTGCGCTAGCGCCGGTGCGTCGTTGATACCGTCGCCCGCCATGGCTACCAGGTGCTTTTCACGCTGATAGCGTTTCACCACCTCGGATTTAGTTGTCGGAAGCACTTCGGCTGCAAACTCATCGATTCCCAGCTTCATTGCCACGGCCTTCGCTGTGACCCGGTTGTCTCCGGTCAGCATGACCGGTCGCAGGCCATCTCTCTTGAGTGCTTGAATCGCTTCAGGTGTCGACGGCTTGATTGGATCGGAAACTCCCAGCAGGCCTGAGAACTTCCGATCCACGGCGGCAAAGATCACGGTTTGTCCTTCGCGTCGGAGTTCTTCGGCGCGAGAACGGGCACTCTCTTCGAGCTGAACATTGAGTTTCGACATCAGGGATTCGCTTCCCGCGGCCACTTCCCTGCTATCAACCAGGCCGGTAACTCCCATGCCAGTGGTGGATTGAAAGTTGCTGAAGTCCTTTAAGTCGATTCCGTTCGCTTGAGCAGCTTCGACGATTGCCGCCGATATGGGATGTTCGCTCCCACGCTCCAGGCTGGCTACCAACTGCACCAGTTCAAGCTCGCTGAAGCCCGGTGCCGGTGAGACCATGGTCAACTCCGGTTTTCCCTGGGTGAGGGTTCCGGTTTTATCCACGATGAGGATGTCGACTTTCTGCATCAGCTCGAGAGCTTCGGCATTCTTGATGAGCACGCCGGCGGTGGCGCCTCGTCCGGTACCGACCATAACGGCGATCGGCGTGGCCAATCCTAGCGCGCATGGGCAGGCAATGATCAGCACCGCAACTGCATTAATCAGTGCGTGCGCATAGCGTGGTTCCGGGCCCCATAGTCCCCAAACGACTGCGGTGACTGCCGCCACAGCAAGCACGACAGGAACGAAAATGGCGGAAACCCGGTCCGCCAGCCGTTGTATCGGAGCGCGGCTGCGTTGAGCTTCGCTTACCATGCGCACGATCTGGGCCAGCAGGGTTTGGCTACCAACCCTTTCTGCCCGCATTACGAAGGAGCCGTTGCCATTGACGGTGCCGCCGACCACTTTGGCTCCGATTGTCTTTTCGACCGGGACCGGTTCGCCGGTCATCATCGACTCGTCGACGAAGCTGGCTCCCTCGAGCACGATGCCGTCAACGGGGACGCGTTCACCGGGGCGTACGCGCAGCCGATTGCCGGGTTGCACGCGCTCCAGGCTCACGTCGCGCTCGCTGCCATCGGCTGCGATCAGACGGGCGGTCTTGGAAGAAAGGTTAAGCAACGCCCGGATGGCGCTACTGGTCTGGCTGCGTGCGCGCAATTCCAATACTTGACCCAGCAGCACCAGGACTGTGATTGCGGCCGCGGCTTCGAAATACACTTCCGGACCGCCTTGCATTCCTCGTGCTGACGCAGGAAAGATCTGTGGCGCGAAGGTGGCCAGCATGCTGTAACCATAGGCGGCACCCACTCCCATCCCAATCAGCGTGAACATGTTGGCGCTGCGATTGCGAATCGAACTCCAGAACCTCTGGAAGAATGGCGAGCCACACCAGAGGACCACAGGCGTGGCCAGAATGAATTCCAGCAGGGACAGATTGATCGGCACCCCGTTGATGTTCAGATCAACATGAAAGTGATAGCCGAACATCTCCAGCATGGCTATCGCGAGCAAAGGAGTCGTCAGCAGGAGCCCGATCCAAAACCTGCGCGTCATGTCTCGCAGTTCGGGATTTTCTTCTGCCTCTACACTCACCGTTCGTGGTTCCAAAGCCATGCCGCAGATAGGGCAGTTCCCCGGTTCGTCGCGCACGATTTCCGGGTGCATGGGGCAGGTCCATTCCGTCTTGGCCGCAGCCAGGGTCAGCTCAGGCTCGAGCGCCATTCCACATTTCGGGCAAGGTCCAGGACGCTCCTGCCTCACGTCGGGATCCATTGGACAAACGTAAGCCGGCTTGCAGGTGCATGAAGTTTCGGGGGAAACGCCCGCCTTGGAAGCTGCTTCTGGTTTCGACGCCGGGGAAAGTGTGCGTGCTTCTTGGCCCAGGACGGGCAGCAATTGCGGCTCTGCTTGGCCAGGGCTTCCTTGGCTGGAACCAATGACTGGCAGCACCGCCAAAGGCCCCATGGCTTTCGGTGATCTCAGGTAAAAACTAGGGTTGTTCTTGAACTTTTGAGCGCAGCCAGCACAACAGAAATTGTAAGTCGTACCATTGTGCTCGACTCTTGGTGTTGACTCGCCAGCCTTAACCTCCATTCCGCAGACTGGATCTTTGCTGGTGACCTGTGCTGTTTTGCCGTCCATTGGCGATGACTCGTGTCCGAAGGAACAGACTACGCCCCGCCCAGGTCCGTGTCATCTCGATGGCGCAAGGGCTAGGCTCGGCTATCGGCGCTGTGTTAGTGTTCGGATCACGCTACTTCTGGCAGAAGATTCACCCCGAGGACGTATGACGCATGTCGATGTCCGTTTTCGCTACAGTCAGCAGCCCGGAATCAACCAGATGCAGGCGATCGACGCCGTCCGGGATGTGTATGGGATCCGCCGAATCGTCTTTGATGAGAAGGACCGGACGGTCCTCGTGGAATACGATGCGTCCCGGCTGAATGAGGCGGCTGTTGCCGCGCTGTTGCGCGGTGCCGGCGTCGATATAGAAGAGAAGATTGCCTTGGCGTAAACGACGAAGCGGCGAGATGAAGTCGGCTGGTTCCTGAAGCAGAAACTGCTAGTTTGGGGGGCTCGAGTCGGCTGGGGACAAAAAGTCAGCAGAAATGCAAAAGGGGCACTCTAGAAAACCTCTGGCCGAAGTTCCCTCAAGAGAGCGCCCCTTTGCGCGCCACTTCGTCTGCCATGAGATAAAGCAACCGCTTTGCCACGTCTGCCCCACTGAAAACAAAGCAGTTCGAGTGACTCGGGCCATCAAACACAGGTAGGAACTACCTCCACCCGAGAAAGATTTACTTCGCTCGAACTAGTCGATTCGCGCGTATCCGGAAGTGATCAATAGTGCACACCGTAATTTCAGTGTCCTGCTCCTTGGCCGGTGAAATGGACGGCCGGAAATCAATTCGTTCGGGTATTAGTTCGTGGAGAAGCTGCGCTACCTTCATCGTAATCTGGTGAAGCGGGGATTGTGTGAGCGTCCGGAAGACGGGCAGTGGAGCAGTTTTGGCCATTAGGCCAGCGGCTATGAAGGACGGGTGGAGATTGAGTCGGAATGGATGGCAAGAAAGCGGGACGAGCAGCGGGCAGACTCCCTCCAGCGGTCCAACTACCCCACTCAAGCCAACAGGGGGCTTGAGTGGGCCGCCCTGGGAGCCTTCTCCTTATTTGTTTGTCTTCATTTGTTTGTCTACATTAAACCTGGATTTCACTTACGCGCTGGCTGCTGTCGGCCGGGTAGCGGCGCGCATTTGTGCCATTCTCTCCTCCATTTGACGAGTGAGATGAGGCACGATGCCCAGTTGCCTTTGGATCAGCATCAACTGCGCGCGGTGATGCATTTCGTGCTCCTTTGCACCCAGGATCCTCTCGAAACGAGACTTCGCCGTCTTCCCATCAACGTCTGTGACCATTTCCGCCAAAAACTCCGGCGTCAGGGTTTCGAGCCACACCGCAAACTCCTCGCCATCGTTGTGTAGCAATTCCAGGATCTCCGCTTTAGACCTGGACTTGGCTTCCTCAGCCTTGAAGCGTTCGAAGGTGCCAAGGAAGTCGAACCCTGCCAGACTCGTCAATCCTTTCTTATGCACACCTTCAAAGAGTCGAGTGGCGAGGGCGATATGGGTCAGCATCTGCCTTACGGAGCGTACATTTGGGGCGGCCACAAACTCGTACTTTGATTCGGGAATTTCTTCTGCCACCTTGATCGTGTTGTTGCGTACCGTGCGAAACGCGTTGGCCAATTCTTTTCCGCCGTAACAATTAACCATTAGATCACCTCGTGGATGGATTTCTGCGTTTGCCGAAACGGATCAGCAAGATTTTGCCACACCTCGAGAGGAAAAGTTGCTGACTCGCCTGGAAAACAGTTGCAACGGTTCTCGAACAGAGATTCACGACGCCCGAGGCGAGATTCAGGTTAGTTAGAGCGCGGACTGGGATCAACTACCAGAGCCCAACGCCGTTCCGCCTTTTCCGTTTGCCAGTTGACGTTAGACTGCCGGATTGGGCGATCGAGGTAGGTACCCCCGAAAAACTGCAGACAACCTCCGGTGCAGGTCATATACTCTCAGCCCACCACCAGGGCTTAATCGACAGTACCAAAGCAGATTCTGGTCAGCAGACTTGCGTGATCGCAGGAACAATGAAAAATAATGCGAAGCTGTGGCTCTCCTTGTTGTTCGTGGCCGCTGTCTTGAATGCAGTAACGGCTTTAGGCCAGGCAGATACCCCCGCTCCCGACCTCACTTCGGAAATCGAGTCGCTGCGCGCAGATTTGCGCGCTGACAAAATTGCCATCATCACCGAAGCGATGAAATTCACTCCCCAGGAGTCGGATGCTTTCTGGCCGATCTTCAAGCAATACGAGTCCGATCTGTCTAAACTGAACGACGAGCGCGTACGGCTGATTAAATCGTATTCCGACAAATTCGGCAGCATCACCGACGCAGATGCGAAGAGCATGGCGGAAAAGGCTTTCGACTTCGAGTCCCGCCGCATTGATCTGAAGAAGAAATATTTCAAGGAATTCAATAAGAAGCTGCCTGCCACGACTGTGGCCAAATACTTCCAGCTTGAACACCGGCTCGATTTGCTGGTGGATTTGAGGCTGACGTCGCTATTGCCATCATTGTTAGTGCAATCCACAGGTGTGCAGAAGCAGTAGGCAGGGTTGCAGTCGGACGGGCAGGCGACGCGATGACACGACTCTCACCGAAAAGTGGAGCCACTCCGTGGAAGGAGTCGGAGGGCAAGGTCTCGCGTCCGAGAGATGCCTGCGGGGAATTGCAAAAGCATTTCGCCGCCAGGATCTTCGCGGCCCAATACTCTACTTTCCCGCGGCCCCTTGGGCGGCTTGCTTTTCCCCGCTCATCTGGATCCCGCGATGTCCGCTACGCATCGCCGTGACCAGCATCCGCCCCGCGTCAAACGTCCCATAAATGATGTTAGCCCGCCAAATATCGCTGCGGAAAGTCAGCACCTGACGGCGCACGAAGCGGAAGCCTCGCGAACCCGAGCGGTCGGAGCCCGTCGGCTTCAAGGAAGAGCCCGTCACCGGGTCCGAGCAGTCTCGCAGCTTCACCACTGCCAGCCCGGCGTCAGTCTGCATTGGATCACCGATGGAATTGTGCAGCTCATGCTCCAGCCCTGGCCGTGCGATGATCTCCATTGCTTCGACGCAGCCGGCAAGCGACAGATCCCGCACTACCTTGGCTCGCTCTTCATCCAGCCGCGGGTCCACATGATGTACAAAGTGATGCTGTTTTAATGAAAGCGTGGCCGAGGTCTCTTTGGTGGCGGCGCTCGCCCAAAGAGTTTCTCCTTCTGGGCTGTCCGACAGCTTCCATATGCGGAGATGATCACGCCGCGCGTAGCTGTTCAGCGTCTTCTCCCAATTCATGTCCGCGGGCTCGCCCGCCAGCAGCATGCGTGACATGGGTGCGTGCGCATAGCTGGTCAGATTAAGATAAGCATAAAAATTGCGGCAGACGGAGCGCTTGGAAACGGTATCGCTCGCCTCCCACCCCGCTTTTTGAAATGCCTGCCGCACCTGCTCGCCTGAGCCGATGAACAGCAGATTTACGATGTCGGAATCTTTGTGCTGCGAAGTGTACGTGCGCTCAGGAAGCTTCGCTGCCAGACGGTTCAACTCGTCGGTCTCTTCCGTGCTGAAGGAAACCGTATGAGCAAGTGGTGTGTCTGCCTTCAGTTTGAGAGGAGCTGTCAATTCCAATCTCACATCTGTCCCAGGCTCAAGGTAAATCTCCGGTTCTGGAAATACAGGAAAGGCTGCCTTGTACACGATTAGCACAGTGTCCGAATAAGGGTTCCAGGTGGGCAGATGCTTCAGCCGGCTGTTGATCCGCCCTTGCGGCGTGTCCGTGCTGCGGACTCCGTGTATGACGCCTTGCTTTACCGTCTCACGGGCGTTGTCTAGCTCCATCACCCGTGCGTCAATCTCCACCGGTGTGCCGCCAGACTGCTCGATTTGATTGAACTCAATCTCCAGCCGCGCCGTCTCGTGCCGCACCCCGAGACCAACCTTCTTCACCGAGCGTACCTGGCCGTTGAGCTCGCTGCCCACCACCAATTCGGGTGCGCCGTCGCAAAACGGAGTGCTGATCAGGATCGCCCTGACGGGCGTGCCTGGCTTTGAAGAGTAGCTGGAGACCTGGCTGGTAAGGCGCACCCAGAGTGTTTCTCCGGGAGCAATCTGGTCGCAGGCCAAGGCGGGCTCCGCAGCCAGACAAAATCCCGCCAGCAGTAGAAGCATGCGCACTAGAAAAAGCCGCGTATCGCCCATATAGAGTGTGTCACCCTTCCCCTTGCCACAAAAGCGAGTTTTGCGTGGGTCTCTTTGAGTCTGGTTAAGCACGATTTATGCACAATTTCCTGTGCACGATGTTTACGGTCCTGAGGGACGAAGGAGCATGCTACCGAAGGCGGATCCCAATTCGCCAATCTCAACTGCAACGGTCAGAAGCGAAACACGTATCCACTAGTAATCTGGAGATTCCCCTGGGTCACGATGTATTGCGGCGAGAGCAAGCTGCCCAGCGGCGACATGCGCGGATCAGGGGTACTGCGCGGATAGCGGATCATGGTCGACCCCACATCGACGCGGAAGGTACGGTTGTGCGAGGGATAGTATTCAAACGCTCCACCCAGGTCAGCCACAAAGCGGGTGAGATCGCTTACTTGCGGAGAGCCCAGCATCTCCTGCGCGGCCTCGTAGTAAGCGAATCCAGGACGGATCTTAGCAAACAGTCCCCAATTCTGCCAGCGGTGTCCGAACTTCACCCCGAAGAGCCCTTCGATGATGTAGCCGCCCTTCCCGGTGGCGGGCAGAAAGTTGACCTCATTGTCAAAACCAAAACTGCGGTTGAGCATGTAAGCGAACTTGCCGCCCAGGCCGGAGCGGAATTCGCGGCAATTCAGGCAATCGTCCTGCAGGGTCGGCAGATTGATGCCGGTATACTGCAGGCCGAACTCCCAATTCTTGAGCCCTGGCGGGCGATTCGGCCCGTTAGTATTGATTGCCGATTTCTGCCCGGACTTCTGGCTGAAAAGGGAGGTTGCAGTAGGCGAGCGCTCCCATGGCCGCTCGAGTTGAAACACATTGGCCATGCTGCGGCTGGGAGTGAGACAGCCGCGCAGAATCCTCCATCCCAGCCGCGGATGGTTCTCGACAATCTTGTTCGTAACGAATCGCTCGATGGTGTCCTCGGCCACCACCCAGCCCATTCCTACGACCGGGGTGATGACCCAGTCGGTAAGGCCGGTGTTGTTGTTTGGCGGCTTGAGCCCGGGAATCTTCAGACACTCCAGCGACGTGCCGCACTGGGGCACGTAATTCCAACCGCCGGCGCTGCCGATGGAAACCTCGCTCAGCGGACCCGCCTTCCACTGCGCACTGAAAACCGCCGCCCAAGCCATGCCTTTGAGGCGGCTCTTCCAGTAATCGCCGGAACGCCCCAGCTGATGAGTGTAGCCATGCGGATCGTTCTGCAGAAAAATGCGGTTGCTCACGGCGCCCTGCAGCGGATGGCCGATGTCGTTAACCAGGAAGTCATCACCATCGCCCCAACGCGTTAGGTTTACGCCTTTTTCGGAGGCGAACCAGTCGTGAAAGAAGGGCTTATGCACCAGCAGATAGCGAAGTGAAGGATCGAATCCCAGGCGAGCGACATGCTGGAAGATGAGGAATCCGAATGACTGCTTGAGAGCCGCTCCCGTCTGGAACCGCTCCTTCACCTGCAGTTGCTGAACCGTAATCGGCGAGTAGCTGGGAAGCAGGCTCGCCGAAGCGGGGAATTTTGATGACGAGTACTCGGAACCGGCCAGATCGTCGTAATTCGTGACGTGAAGTGGGCTCTGAGAGGTATTCCTGGATGGCAATGGGGAACGTTTGTGAGCAGGTAGCGTGCTGTTATCTGGATGAATCAGCGGCAGGCTATCCGGAGGACTAACCTGATCCGGCGTGGGGAGGGAAACAGAAGCCCAGGCATGGCCGGCACGAATCACGCAGCACAGAAGCAGGAGGAGTAAAAGACTATCAGTGTGCGAAAAGGTCTTGTTTTCCTTATTCGCCTGCTGCTGCACTGCTACTTCTCCTGTCGCTAATCCATAGCGCTCAATGTCGAATCGGCCACCACCGCTTTCGTAAGTCTTTCGGCGCAGAGATGCAGAACAAGTACACTCAGTTTAGCCCGATTCCTTAACCAAAAAGAGGCGGCACTCATGGTCTCCGCCGACATTGGGGCAGCCCGATCGGAGCTACTGTAGAGGGGTTGACGCACAAACAGGCCATCCTTTTCGTCCCCGTCACCGAGATGGCACAATACAGGAAGTTTCGGGGTGTTTTCTACTGGCAGAAGTGACAGGCGGAGCGCCTGAGTGATTAATTGTTGATAACAGAGTCTCTGACAATGTCGGGAACCACTCCATGGAAGGAGTTTGAGGGCGAGGTCTCTTGCCCGAGAGATACCTTGCCGGGAATTCCCAAAGGACTTCGCCGGCAGAATCTTCGCGAGCATCCTCGCGGCGATTCCTGCAGCTGACTATTGACTCTTGGGAGCGGCCTTGGACGACGGAGTGGCCGGCTTGGTACATTCTCCTTCTCCCGGTTTCCAGTTTACGACCTGCAGCGGTTGCCCGTCTTGGCAGTGCGAATGTTGGTGGTACCCGATACCTTCGAACTCCACCGCTGTGTACATATCTGGTTTGTTATCTGGCTTGAAGAAGAGATCGTACTTGCGGTGAGCCTTGATGTCGCTCAACATGACGCAGTTCTTACTTTTTCCCGGCTGGACGCAACCTTTGCCGGTAATGTGTTCGGTATGCGGCGCGCTTCCCTTTACTACTCCTTCATTGGAACTCTGCTGCGCTGCTGAGGGCAGCAACAGCAATGAAATGATGAGCAGAAGAGCTGTCAGGCATACCTTCATGGTTCACCTTCCCGACGAAGAAAGATTGCGGCGACAAAATCCGCTCCCGTGGCTAGGGCAAGAAAATAGCATATCCGGACCCTCCGTGCACGCCAGCCATTCGCGAAATCAAGACGGTGCCAAACCGGAACAGGTCGGCGTCGAGCAGTTGCCTGCTGCGAGTGCTGTCTTGCCGGACCCATGGGAGTATCTTCTAATATCCGCGAGAAAAGCCATCTGGAATTAGTAAGTACGCGAGAAACCCAACCTATGAATGCACAATCTCGATCATCGAACCTGTTGGCGCTGCTCCTGATTCTGTTGTCGGCCAGCCCGCTCTTTGCCCAAAAGGTGCGGGTTGAGCGCGATAAGGGCATGGACTTCGCAAAGTACAAGACCTATGCATGGATCCCAGGAACACCAGCTCCCACACCTATGTGGGATCAGCTCATCGTCGGCACCGTGGACTATGAGCTGAAGCGAAAAGGATTGGAGCGCATCGAGGGCTCCTCAGCGGCCGACCTCCTCGTCACCTATCATGCCGCCACCTCGGGAACCGAGCTGAGGCTGAACAGCCATCCCGGCGACCCTACCTATGTCATGTATGGCGGCATGCCGATGCCGGGCATGACCGCCTGGTCCACCGGCTCGTTGACACCGAGTGTCGCATTCTACGTCCGCAAAGGAGAACTAACAGTACACCTTTTCGATCGCGCTGAGCACAAGCTGGTCTGGGTGGGATCGGCCAAAGGAGAGGTCGGAGAAACCAGTAGAAAGAAGATAGATCAGCTCAATAACACCATGGCAAAGATGTTCGAGCAATAGCGGTTCCTGGCGAGTTTCCGGTCCATGTAAGCAAGAGTCTGCTGCCAGGCAGGTCTTAGCGCGACAGAAGGGTCAAACACTCCTCGCCACATGCTATAAGAGATCAATGTCCCTTCCCGGTTACGCACCCCGGCCCGCGCACCTCAAGTGGCTTCTCGATTCAGATCCGGCTATCCGTTGGCAGGTCATGAGGGACCTCACGAGTGAAGCCGTCGACGCGATCGGCGTCGAGCGCTCTCGCGTCGCAACCGAAGGCTGGGGAGCCAAACTTCTCGCCCTCCAGTCTCCTGCCGGCACCTGGGGCGGGTCGAAAGAAGGCCCGGGCTTGCTTATTACCCTATACAGCCTCGTCGTCCTGATGGACCTGGGTCTCGACCCCGCCAGCAAGCAGGCCAGCAGAATGATCGACCGCGTCGGTCGGCTCGTGTTCAAGCCGCTTAGCAACCGGCCTTTCTTTCACGGCGAAACCGAGCCCTGCATCAACGGCAGAATCCTCGCTATCGGCGCGTATTTCAAAGAACCGAACCGTGCGCTGGCGAATCAACTCCTGCGCCAGCAACTCGAAGATGGCGGCTGGAACTGCGAAGCGGTTGAACCTTCACCAAAACGTCCGCTAAGCCGACGCTCTTCATTCCATACCACCATCTGCGTGCTCGAAGGACTGCTCGCATACGAACGGACACGGGGCAAATCAGCAGCCCTCACCAAGGCCCGCAAGAAGGCCGAAAACTATCTGCTCGAGCGCCGCATGTTCCGCTCGCTTCGGACCGGCGAAGTCATCGATGAACGCTGGCTCCGCTTCTCCTTCCCCACGTTCTGGCACTACGATGTCCTGCGCGGACTCGACTACCTGCGGAATGCGGGGGTTAAACCCGATAGCCGCGTCCGTGAAGCCATCGAAAACGTGATGGCGCGCCGCCACCAGAATGGACGCTGGCCCCTCAACTTCCTTCATGCCGAACATGTTCCATTGGAGATGGAAACCGCTGTCGGCAGGGCCAGCCGCTGGAACACCCTGCGCGCTCTGCGAGTCCTGCGTTGGTACAACAGCTCAATGTCGTAGCTGTGGCCCGGACCTGCTTGCGCTAGGGCCTGGACCAGAAGAGTACCGCAATTTGCCTGTTTGACGCGCCCCGAGGGATTCGAATCGATTCAGCCTCGCTCGAATGTATTGCTGTAACCAGATGGGGTAGAGGTTGTAGAAAACATTAATAATTGTGATTAGCAGTGCCCAGCCCGGATATCCATGAGTGATCGCATAGAGGCTACTTAGAAAAAAGAACAGGAACACCGTCCAATGAAATCGTTCCTGAACATAAGTGCTTTGCAGCAGGTATGCCGTCCTGGTGCGGGGAAGCATACGTCGAAATTCCGGATTCTGTCGTCGAAGCAGACGATTGATCAGAGTACCCTGCTGCACCAAATGGTTCACCCAATGTACGCCCAGTTTTCGGTAAGTCGTGACCGTAGAACCGAGCTGCAGGTACCTAAGCGTGGAGGCGGGTAAGATGAATGCTACAAGACTGGCCACGACGAACACTGAGAGCCATGCTCGTTCCATGAAGCGATAACAAAAGGTGCCTACAGGCACAAACGCCAGCAGCGACCACAAGACATTCGGGATAGCGTTGTAGAGCGACGATAGGACACGCGGCGAAAGCTTAAACTCGTTGACGGTCTGGGTCATTTTGAATCTTCAAGGAGCCTTCGTTTTCGTTCTTCCCGGTTGCTGGCCGCAGGAATATGGTCTGTCCAATCTCGAGTCGGCCTGTTTGGGTGACCGCGCCATAGATTCCGGCGTTGTTCTGGTTCGCACCAACCACCGCCTTCATCACTTCAGTCGCGATCGATGCGGAATCGGGATCAAGGTTGACCATCGAGCAGCGCTCGTCGCGCATGGTGACGGCAATGGCGGGCGCGGCGTCCCCCTCGCCGAAGGAGAGCACAGCGCCCAACCATTCGTCTTCCTGGAAAGGAACCGGTCGCAGTAAGCGAACGACAACATTCGGGCGAAATCGGCGGATGTCCAGACTTCGGCCTGCGAGTCGTCCGATCTCACGCACCGTATCGGAAGCGATCAGCGAAATGCTCGCTTCATCGAAGATGCCATGCCTCAACTGCATCATCTCAACGGGAGCCCCGTACCGACGCCCGACCTCCGTGGCCAAGTCCTCCCCGAAGACAGGCATCGCTTCGCCATTCGGCGTGCGAATATGCGTCGGAAGATCTTCGTGAGCACCGTCTTGATGGGGCTGCGGAGAAAACAGAAGCAGCTCGGGAAGCTTGCTGGCTGTCAGCCACGGCATTCCGCTGCGGTCGTCGGTTCGCCGAAATGCCAGGCGTCTGTCACCATCGAGGCCGTGCCAGCCCAGGTTGGCGGCCTCAAGTCGTTCGCCGGCCATGGACTTCACCGGATACCGGAAGATTGCCTCCACATATCCGACTTCTATGCGCATGCTCGATCCGTGTCGCCCAACAGATGGGCGTGATCAGATTACATCACGCCGCGCGGCAATCACCGTGTTCGGTGTTCCCGTGGGCTCAATGAATAGAAGAGTCCCCCGTCGATCGCAACAGGAGGGTGCTTGACACGCGGCACAACAAACATTTCGTTTGCAGGATATGCAGGAAAAAGTATGCGCAGGAAAATGGCGCGCCCTGAGAGATTCGAACTCCCGACCTTCTGGTTCGTAGCCAGACGCTCTATCCAGCTGAGCTAAGGGCGCGTCGCGAAAAAATTATATCAGAGCGTTTACCTCAAACTCGTA